>ENA-ORXT01002877-ORXT01002877.1-marine-metagenome-genome-assembly--contig:-NODE-2877-length-19866-cov-9.337359_pt1 | contig 19866 bp, 17 predicted proteins | sample MGYA00237868_ERZ511482 | MGnify/ENA metagenome assembly ERZ511482
AACGTCGCGCACGCCTGCTTCGTCGTCACCGCGGCGACCACACCGTCGACTCGCAACCGGCGCGCGCTCTTCGTCCTCGGCACCAACACCTGGAACGCGTACAACACTTGGGGCGGAGCCAGCCTCTACACCGGCGGTACCCAGGTCAGCTTCCGGCGGCCATTCGGGCGTGGGATGCTGTGTCGTCCCGAGGTGGATCGTGACGATCGCAAGGCGCGACCTGCGAGGTGGGGCGAGGAGCCCGACGTCAACGGCGAGCTGTTCCAGAAGTACCGGTTCGCGCACGGCTACCCGGCAGCGATCGGGTCGAGCGGCTGGTTCACCCACGAGCGGCGCTTCGTCGAGTGGGCCGAGCGTGCTGGCTACGAATTCGACTCGTGCATCTCGACCGACCTCGACGACGACCCGTCCATCGCCGAGGGCTACGACCTGTTGATCGATGTCGGCCACGACGAGTACTGGTCGGCGGGCGGACGGCGCTCCGTCGAGAAGCACGTGCGTGGTGGCGGACACTTCGCCAGCTTCTCGGGCAACACGATGTTCTGGCAGGTCCGTATCGAGCACGACGGTGACGTCATGGTCTGTCACAAGTACGCGGCGCACCTCAGCGATCCGATCCTCGACAACGGTCCGGACCGCACCGCCGACCCGTCGCAGATGAGTGGCATGTGGGCCGACCCGATCGTCGATGAACCCGAGTCGCTGCTGCTCGGCGCCGGCTCGCGGTGGGGGCTCTACAACCGGTTCGGACAGGCCACGCCGCGCGGGTCGGGGGCGTACACCGTCTACCGGGACGACCACTGGATGTTGGCCGACACGGGGCTTCGATACGGCGATCTGTTGGGCGCGAAGCACGGCGTCGTCGGGTACGAGACCGTGGGCTGCCCCATTGATCTCGACGACTACCAGCTTCCCATTGCACGCGCGATCCCTGGCGCCCCGACCATCGACCGGACCGAGATCGTGGCACTCACACCGTCGAGTAACATCGGCGTCGGCGAGTACCCGGCGTCGATCTCCGCGCTCAGCGACCAGGGCGACCTCGAGTTCATGGCGTCGCGACTCCACGGCCGCGTCGACGCCGACAGCCTCGCCCGTTGCCGGTTCGGCAACTCGGTGATGCTCGTGACGAAGCCGTTCGAAGGCGATGGCGAAGTGATCGTCGTCGGCACCACCGACTGGGTCTTCGGTCTCGCCGACGACCCAGCCGTCGCGCAGGTGACTCGCAACATCATCGATCGCGGGCTCGCCTCATCGGTCGTCCGGTCAGCCGTTCGGTCGGTCGAATAATCTCTGAGCTCAGGCGTCCGCCCGGGCGGACCGATTCGATTCGATGAGATCCCGGATTGCTTCGGCCATCGCGAGTTCGTCGTCGTCGGGATCCGCCCGAAGCACCAGCTCCCAGCGGACGTCGATCCGGCGGTCCTGCAATGGCACGACGACGAGCCCGTCGAGGGGCGGGGTGCGCAGTGACAGCGACGGCAGCACAGTGATGCCGCCGAAGGACCTGATCAGACGAAGCACCATCGCCAGCGACTCGACCTTGCGCAAGCTGTGCGGTCTGACGTCGGCCGGCTCGAAGAACTCGTGATGCTCGAAGCCGTGCGTCGGGCGATCGCCAGCAGTCACATAGGTGGCGTCGACGATGTCGTGTGCGCGCAACTCCCCGCGCAGCGCCGCGGGATGGTCGTTGCGCACGACGCCGACGAGATGATCGGTCGACAGCACTCGTCCGACAGGCGCATCGGCAGCCAGGACGACGACGCCGAGGTCGACGATTCGGCGCTCGACCGACTCCACGGTCTGATCGTGACCGACACGGAGAAAGTCGACATCGGATGGCAGATCTTGCAGACCGATCAGCTGTTCGAACCACGGCGCCGTGTCGTAGAAGTCGAGCGCGATTCGAACGGCGGGACGGTCCGCTGAGTTCATCCACCGGGCGGTCTCCTCTGCGGAACGCAGACTGCGCTGAGCGATTTCCCCGACCTCGGCAAGGTGCCGGCCCGCAGCGGTCAGGCGGATCGAGCGGCCATCAGTGACCGTGAGTTCGATGCTCAGGCGACGCTCGGCTTCCTTCAACCGATGGCTGGCGGCCGACGCGCTGATGTGGACGATGTCTGCAGCTGTGGCGAGTCGACCGCTGTGGCGCAGGGCAACGAGCAGTTCGATGTGACCGCGATCCAGTGATTCATGCATAGGGTGCATCAATCAGCACCATACAACTCGCTGGACGAATGAGTCCATGTCGTCGACCATGGTCCTGTGTTGATCACTCCAACCCCCCGAACCTCCGCCCACGCCAGTACCGGTAGCAGTACGGCTGCACTCGATGGCGGCCTGCTCGATGCCGTGCGGTCGTGGCGTCCGTCGGCGCTGGCCTCCACGTTGGCGATCGTCTTCACCTCGCTGGCGTTCGCAAGCACCACGATCTTCGTCCGCCAACTCACCGACGCTGGCATGTCGGTCGTGGCTGTTTCGTTCTTCCGCTTCGCACTCACCGCCGTCGTGCTGCTGCGCTTCCTGAACCTGACGCCACCGTTGCGGTCAGCGACTCTCTGGGGCCTGCTCAGCGGCGTCGTCATGGGTGCGGGCTGGATCGTCTACGTCAACACGATCGACATCGCCGATGTCGCCGTCGCCGGAGTCGTCCAGATGACCTACCCGTGTTTCGCTCTGCTCGTCGGCTGGCTGCTGTTCGCTGTCAGCCCGACTGTGCGGTCGACTGCGTCAGCGCTCCTCGTGGTCATCGCGGCGATCATCGGTCTCGGGTTCGGGTCAGGTGCCGAACTGTCGCCACTGCTCTTCGTTGCGCCAGCGTCGTTCGGGTTCAGCGTCTCGGTGCTGACCGCACGCCTCGGTCCGCTCGACCCCTTCGAGCGGTTGGCCTCGGTCGCAGTCGGTGCATCGGTGGCCATGGCGCCGCTGCTGCTCACGCTGTCACCTGGCGAGGCGCTCCCGACATCGCTCGAGTCAGTTGGTTGGGTACTCGCGATCGGGGCGATCTCGGCGCTCATCCCGATGACGATCTACGCAGCGGCCGCACCCGTCATCGGTACAGCACGAACCGCCGCCGCCGGTGCATCGGAGTTGCCGACGGTGTTCCTGATCGGCGCAGTCTTCTTCGGCGAAGCCGTCACCTTCGGACACCTCGGCGCTGCTGTGATCATCGTCGGTGCCATTGCGCTGACGCGCAGCGCCCGCTCGACCCACGTGGTCCCCGACGACGACCGCGAGCGTCGCGCACTGTCGAACAACTCGGCCGTCTGACTCGTCACAGTTGTGCGAGAGTGCGCCCATGTTCGAAGCGGTCGTGTTCGATTTCGACGGGTTGATCCTCGACACGGTCGTCAGCCGGCGGCGGCGATGGCGTCGGCGATCGGCTCTTCGAGCAGACCGGCGAGCGCGTTGCCGGCGGCGTTGGTGTCTTCGATGATCAGGTAGGCGCCGTAGCCATCGTCGAGGTCGAGCCAAGGCACAGAGCCGTAGGCGCCGCCGTCGCTGATCCGACCGGTCTCGCGATCGACCCACCAGCCCATGCCGTAGCCGGTGTCGGGAGCCGTTGCGTCGCCGTCGTACACGGCAGCCACGCGATCCGCATGCATGGTGTCGAGTGCTTCTTGCGACAGGACCTGGTTGTCACCGCACACCCCATCGCGCAGGTGCATCAGCAGCAGTTCGGCGTAGTCGCCAGGGGTCACGTACGCGCCGCCTTCCATGTTGGGGTTCTCGTTGGCTTCGAGCGTCGACGGATCGCCCGCGAACGCGACGGGGTAGTCGAATCCGCTGGAGATCTGGCCGAAGTGATTGTTGAAGCCAAGCGTCTCCAGGCCGCACGGTTCAACATAGATCTCGTCGATCAGTTCGTCCCACGTCTTGCCGGACACCGACTCAGCGACTGCTCCCGCAACCTGCCACTGGGCACCGCCATAGCGGAACTCGGTGTCGGGTGCAGCAACATCGGGGTCGTCGTCGGGTGTTTCGAAGATGCTCTGGCCGCAGTCCTCGATGTCGCCCTCGGCGAAGTACTGGCACAGGTAGGGCCCGAAAGCAGGGTTCGGGAACAGGCCGACGAGGCCCGAGCTATTCGACAGCAGCTGGGCCGTCGTGATCTCCGGATTGCCATCCCATCCGGTGACGTCGGCGACCGGTGCGTCGATGTCGAGCAGGCCGTCGTCCTGCAATCGCAGGAGCACACCGGCAGTGATCATCTTGCTCGAAGAGGCGATCAGGGAGATGCGGTCGGGCCCGAAGTCACCCCAGTACTCCTCGTGCACCACGCCGTCGTCGGTATCGACGATCACCAGACCAGCGCCGTTCAGGCCTTCTGCGGTCACAAAGTCGTCGACGATCGGGCCGATCGCAGCGAAGTCGTACGCCTCCTTGCTGGAGCCGCCGCTCACGGCGTCTCCAGCAGCCGTGTCAGCGGGAGCTTCGGGCTCTGCCGACGCGTCCGTCTCGGCCGGAGCGCTGGTCGCTGCGGGGGAATCGGTGGCCGGCGCCGAGTCATCGGCGGACGGTGCGGTCACGGGCGAGTCTGCTGGTGTGAGCGATGATGCGGGTGCATCGGAAGACTCCGCAGCACTGTCGCCATCGCTCGAAGCACACCCTGCGGCGACGACAGCAAGAGCGAGGGCAGTGGCGACGGTGCGTCGGGCGATCATGAGATGACCGTACCCCGATGCCGTGGCGACCGACCGGCCCCTCCGCCTGTCGATCAGGTCGAACTCGGGTGCCACACTTGCCTGATGGGCAACGACCGCACTCCGCAACCACCGACCGAGCACACGCTCAGCCTGCTTGCTGCTGCATCGGGAGCGTTCATTCCCGACAGTGCTGACATGGAGCGGTGCACCCGCGGTCTCATCGCGACCCATCCGACCGGCCACATCGAGGTCGATGGTCGCACGGTCTGGGACGTTGGTCGCCATGACTTCGTCCGCGAGTCCGTCGAAGCGCCTGACTCGGTCCATGCAAGCCTCTGGCATCAGGCTCGACTCAACGCCGTGCACGGTCTCTTCGAGGTGGCACCCGGGCTGTGGCAGGCCCGCGGCTACGACATCGCGAACATCACCTTCATCGCTGGCGACAACGGCTGGCTCATCATCGACCCTCTGACCACCGAGGAAGCAGCACGGGCCTGCCTCGACCTCGCCAACGCCGAACTCGGTGAGCGTCCCGTCGTCGGCGTCATCTACACCCACAGTCACCTCGACCACTTCGGTGGCGTGCGCGGTGTGGTCACCGACGACGACGTGGCGTCGGGAGCGGTGCGGATCATCGCGCCCGACCAGTTCCTGCGCGAAGCGGTCTACGAGAACGTGATCGCAGGACCTGCGATGTTGCGGCGGGCGCAGTACCAGTTCGGCGGAACCCTGCCCACCGGGGAACGCCAACACGTCGACTGCGGACTCGGCAAGGCAACCGGGACGGGCCAGGTCGGCTTGATCGCGCCGACCGAGTACATCACCGAAACCGGTCAGGAGAAGAACGTCGACGGCATCCGGATCATCTTCCAGATGACCCCCGAAGCAGAAGCCCCTGCGGAGATGAACTTCTTCTTCCCCGATCGCGGTGAACCCGACGAGAACGGCAAGAGCAAAGGGTGGCTGTGCATGGCCGAGAACTGCTCACACAACATGCACAACCTGCTGCCCCTACGCGGTGCGCAGGCTCGCGACTCACTCGGCTGGTCGAAGTACATCAACGAGGCACTCGAGCTGTTCGGCGCCGACAGTTCGTTGATGTTCGCCAGCCACCACTGGCCGCGCTGGGGAACCGACGACGTCGACAAGTTCTTGCGCCAACAGCGCGACCTCTACCGCTGGATGCACGACCAGACCATGCGGCTGGCGAACAAGGGGTTGGTGCCGACCGAGATCGCCGAGGAGCTCGAGCTCCCTGAAGCGTTCACCGGACAGATCCACACGCGCGGGTACTACGGCGCGCTCGCGCACAACGCCAAGGCGATCTATCAGCGCTACCTCGGCTGGTACGACGGCAATCCGGCACACCTGTGGATGCGGACACCGACCGACGCCGGCAAGCGGTACGTCGACCTCGCGGGTGGCGCCGACGCACTCCTCGCACACGCCCAGCGCTCCTTCGACGAGGGTGACTATCGGTGGGTTGCCGAGGTGGTCAACCACCTCGTCTTCGCCGACCCTGCCAATCAGGCTGCTCGCCACCTACAGGCCGATGCCCTCGAGCAACTGGGCTACCAGGCCGAGTCGGCCACGTGGCGCAACGCCTACCTGACCGGCGCCATGGAGCTGCGCAACGGGCCACCGCGCGCACGATCCGCCGGCGCCCGCCCCGGACTCGCCGCAGCACTCACGATCGACATGGTCTTCGACGCGATCGCGATTCGCCTCAAGTCAGAAGATGTCGCCGACGTCGGGGCGGTGACCAACTGGTCGTTCACGGACCTCGACGGGGACGACTCATCTTGGGTGCTCGCCCTGGAGAACCAGACGATGCACTACGTGCGTGGCCGGCACGACCCTGATGCTGCGGTGACGGTGACCATCACAAAAGACCTGTTGCTCGCCATCATCGGTGGTGCCGCAACGTTCATCGATGCTGTCGAAGACGGACGCGTCGCGATCGACGGTGAACCGGCGGCACTGATCACGATCTTCGGCAACCTCGACAGCTTCGAGACCGGCTTCCCGATCGTCGAACCCTGACGGTCACGTTGTGCCTGGCACAACGTGACCGCGTCAGAAATCGAGCATGCTGGATTTGCCGCTTCCAGCGCCTGCGACGTCGGGCTGCTTGACCGCACCTGACGTGGCGACCTTCCAGAAGGAGCGGTAGCTCGGGTACTCGAGGTCCTCGACGACCCAACCCGACGCGACGAGTTCGCGATGGAGACGGGGAAGGTTCCTCCACGGGACACCCATGTCGACATGGTGGGCAAGGTGCCAGCCGGTGTTGTACGGCACGATCGTCACACGCGCCAACCATGACTGGCGGATGACGTGAGTCGTGAGGCGGCGGTCCTTGGATCGCACCATGCCCCCGTGCTCGGCGATTGAACGGACACGGTTCGAAACTCGCCACAGCGTCGACCACGCCAATACCCAGATCACGTACATGAGGGGACGCATCACGGCAATGGAGACACCCAACATCACGAGCTGCACGGCGACGATGATCTGAGCCTCGCGAGCGCTTTTGCGAGCGGCGCCGAACAGTCCTCGGAAGTTCTTGTAGGCACTGACACCGAGCGCGTCACGACGTAGCTTGCGTCGCGCTGAGTCCGGTGGGATCGGATAGCCGGAGTACAGCGAGAGGTCCGGCTCCTCAGGCCCCATCTCGTCGCGGTGATGCGCGAAGTGGGAGCGACGGTAGGCCATCAGGGCTTGGAAGCTGGGATAGGCCAGCACCCGTCCAACGGCGTCGTTGGCGCCACGGTTGGTGAACAGCAGCCTGTGTGCGGCTTCGTGGCCGAGGATGTTCAGCCGGGCGTGACCCGCTCCGAGCAGGAAGAACGCCACCAGGTACGCCCACCACGTGTGGAGGTAACCAGCGAGGGCGACGACGCCGAAGGTCTGGAGCAGCGCACCGACAACCGTCGACACGTTGCCGACGTCGTTGATCTTGCGCAATTCGTCGCGCAGCTCTCGAGTCGCCATACCCCGCTCGTTGAGCCGCTCGGTCGGCAGCACTGCAGGCAGCATGTCGGGCCCCGGCACCAGTGTCGACGCCGCGCCGCCTGCGATTGCGTCGTTGATCAGGGCCATGGTTGCAATCGTAGGACAGAGCACTCGCCGCGTTTCCGGTCGGCGCCGAGGTCGCGCTCGGACTCAGGTTGCTCCCAAGTGGTAAGTCAGGGTCGTGTGGCAGATGAAGAACATGGCGTAGTCGTGATCCGCGTCAGCGCTCGTGGGTGCGATTCGGATGGTGCTTCCACTTCCGGTCTCCTCGGTCAGGAATGCCGGTTGGCCCCCGCGCAGCGCCTCGGAGATCACGCCCACCCCTTCGGGGCGGTCTCAAGGGATCAACGCAACACCTCAGACCGTAGCCCTTCCTCACGACCGTCGTTATGAGCGGTTCGAAGGGCGACTGGCTGGTCTGCCGACCGATCGGGAGTGCTCCTGTCCGCCGGATCTTTCGCTGGTGCGTCGTCCTGGGGCTTTGTCGCTATCGAGCGGGTGGGGGTCTTTCGTCGACTAGGCCGAGTCGCGGATGACGAGTTCGGTCGGGATCGCGATTTCGGCTGCGGTGTTGTCGGGGGTGTCGCTGAGCAGTTGGACGGCTGCGTGTGCGACTGCTTCGCGATCTATTCTGACGGTGGTGAGCGCGGGTTGGGTTTCCGATGAGATGCGCAGGTCGTTGTAGCCAATGAGTGCGACGTCGCCGGGGACGGTGCGGCCGAGTTCGGTGAGTGCGTGGAGCGCGCCGATTGCCATCATGTCGTTGTTCGCGAAGATGGCGTCGGTGTCTGGGCGCTCGACGAGCAGAGCTCGAACGGCTCGGTGGGCGCCGTCCATTGTTGGTTCAGTGTTGATCACGGTCCATGCGTCGTCCGGCAGGCTGGATTGTTCGAGTGATTGGCGGAAGCCGCGCTCGCGGTGGCCGGCTCCGTTCGTGGGGGCGGTGTGGATGCTGCCGAGCATGACGATCGATGAGCGTCCTGAACGAGTGAGGTAGTCGCCGGCGGCGCGCGCTCCAATGTCGATTTCGGATCGCACGACGGGGAGATCGTCGGCGGCGTCGACGGGGTCGATGAGCACGACTCGGAGACCTGTCCGGACGAGTGCGCGTACTTGGTCGACGCTGTCGGGTGCCGGGAAGAGAATGATTCCGTCGACGGCATGTGATTGCAGACGCTCGAGCACGGACTGTTGGGTTTGTTTGTCTGGCCCGCGCGAGGAGAAGAGCATGGTGCGTCCGCGGTCGGTGAGTTCCCGGTCGACCATTGCGGCCAGTTCGGCAAAGAACGGGTCGGCAAGATCGCCTCCGACGAGGCCAAGCGTGTCTGTGCGTTGGGTCATCAGGGCGCGTGCGGCGCGGTTGGGTCGGTATTGGAGTTCGTCGACGGCGGCGAGGACTTTGTCGCGGGTTGCTGCGCTGAAGCCGCCTTCTCTGTTGACGACTCGTGACACGGTGCGCGGGTTGACTCCGACGAGGTCTGCAACATCTTGAAGTGTCGGCGCTGGCTTCACGTGGCCCATCTTGCCACCTTGTTCAGGTGTCTGAGAGACCGTGTTACGCCAGCGCTGGCGTAACAGGTTCGAAGTTGCTACGGTGACTTTCGCAACACGCGCCAGCGCTGGCGTAATCTGGCGTTCGGTGCCCGATCCCAGAGGGGGAAACATGAAGAACCAACGACTGACACGAGGGCTTGCAGGGCTTGCGGTCGCGTCGCTGATTGCCGCCGCGTGCGGTGGAAGCGACGAGTCCAGCGACTCGACAGATGCGCCAACCACGGACCCGGCACCGACCGAGTCCGCTGGCGAACCGGAACCCGCTCCGGAGCCTGCAGATGGGGAGGCGGTGGAACTCGACTTCTCGACGTGGGCAAACCCGGCTGAAGAAGCAGCGTTCAACACGATCATCGCGAACTACGAGGCAGCGAACCCGAACGTGACGGTGAACCTCGACGTCACGCCGCCACCGCCGGACTACACGAATCAGGTCGATGTCGCACTCGCCGGTGGCACGGCACCAGACATCGTGCGCGGCGGCTTTGTCGGCATGATCATCAACTGGGCCAAGGCAGACGGTGTGATCGACCTGGCTCCATATCTGGAGGACGGGTTCACCGACGACTACCAGAGCCCGGCACTGAATTTGATGTCGTTCGACGGGTCACCGCACGCGCTGCCGTTGCATCAGGACACGATTGGTCTCTTCTACAACAAGAAGTACTTCGAAGAGGCAGGCCTCACCCCGCCGGCAACGGGCGAGGAGTGCTGGGACCGTGACACGTTCCTCGACAACTCGACGAACCTGATCGACAACACCGACGCCGAGATCGGGTTCTCCCACTTCTACAACAATGGCAAGCGCTACTTGTCGATGGTGTTCGACAACGGCGGCCAGCTGTACAACGACGAGTTGTCCGCATCGCAGTTCAACGAAGCAGCGGCGATCGAAACGATTGAGTGGACGCAACGTTGGTTCGATGAGGGCCATGTGTCGGACGGCAACACGATGAAGGGCTCGGACGACATCTTGACGCTGTTCTCGAGTGGCCGCGCTGCGATGATGATGCACGGCTTCTTCATCATGCCCTCACTGGCGGACCAGATGGATCCCGCCGAGTGGGGTGTCACGCATCTTCCGTGCAGCATGCGGAGCGGCGCTGACGTTGGCGGCACCGGCATTGCGGTCACCCGCGACGCCGAGAACCCCGAAGTCGCCGCCGACTTCGTGAAGTTCCTGACCAGCGCCGAGTCACAGGCGATCTTCGCTGCCGACGCGCTGTTCATCCCGACACGCCAGTCCGTGATCGACGCGGGCATGACGTGGTCGAGCTTCCAGACCGAGATGGAGTTCTTCGCCAACGAGGTCATGCCGTTGATCAACCCCGACCAGGCAGTCACGATGGCCCAGCCGACGTTCCCGGGCATCAACGGTGCCATGGCCAACGAGATCGAACTCGCGTGGACCTCGGGGCAGAGCGCTGAAGACACTGCGGCCAACATTGCTGCGGCAGTCGACGAAGCACTCGCCGGCTAGCCGAAGACGTACGCCGACCTACGGTTCGGCTCTCACCTGCGAACGGACCCCTTCTTCCCCCTTCACCAGGAGGAGGGGTCCGTTCGTTACGGAACTCCCGAAAGGACTCTCGTGACGACCGTCGTCCCGACACGAACGCCGAGCACATCGAAACCGCCATCGGAGCGCGCACGGTCTCGTCGCCGCAACCTCACCCCGTACTTGTTCTTGACGCCGAACCTGATCGTGTTCACGGTCTTCGTGTTCGCGCCCCTGGTGTTCGCGGTGTGGATGAGCTTCCACAAGTGGGACACGATTTCGCCGGCTGAATGGGTTGGGTTCTCCAACTTCACCGAACTCCTAGGCGACAAGCTGTTCTGGGAGTCACTGAAGAACACGTTCATCTTCGGGATCTTGACGGTTCCGACCAGTCTCGTGCTGGGCTTGATCGCTGCGCTCGGCCTCAACCAGAAACTGCCGGGCCGGGTGTTCATGCGCACCATCTACTTCTTGCCGTTCGTGGTGTCGTCGGTCGTGATTGGCACCCTTGGCAGCTGGGTGTTCAACGACACCTACGGCATCATCAACGCCACCCTCGACCAGATCGGTCTCGGCGAGGTGAGCTGGCTGACGGATCCGAACCTGGCCATGATCACCTTGTCGATCACGACGGTGTGGGCCCGACTCGGGTTCTGCATGATTGTCTACCTCGCTGCATTGCAGACGATCCCACCTGAATACCTCGAAGCCTCCACCGTTGACGGCTCGACACCCTGGCAAACGTTTCGCTACATCACCTTGCCGCTGCTGATGCCTGCCACCTTCCTGCTGGCGGTGTTGAACATCATCTACTCCTTCGAAGCGTTCGACCTCGTGTTCGTGATGACCGGCGGCGGGCCAGGCAACTCGACGACGGTTCTGCCGGTGTACGCGTTCGACACCGCGTTCCAGGTCCGCCGCTTCGGCTACGCGAACGCGATTGGTCTTGTGTTGATGGTGATCATCATGATCATCACCCTCATTCAATGGCGCGTCACCCGCCAGGACGACATCGTCGTATGACCGCCACCACCGCAATCACTTCGTCAGAGTCCGAGTCGGCGACGGACAGGCGGCCGCAACCGAAGCGACTGAACGTTGGCCGACTCATCACCTGGTTTGGTCTCGCGATCGGCACCGTGGCGATGTTCTTTCCGATCTATTGGCTGATTGTCACCGCGTTCATTCCGAACAGCGACGCGATTGCGCGCGACGTCGACTTGTTGCCTGATCGGCTCACGACCGAGAACTTCAGTGACGGCTGGTCCGACTTCCAGTGGACCCGCTGGTATCGGAACTCGATCTTCATCACGGTGATGCGCGTCGGGATCACCGTCCCGATCAATCTGCTGGCCGGATACACGTTCGCGAAGTTCGCGTTCCGCGGTTCCAAGACCCTGTTCTTCGTCATCATCGCGACCCTGACCCTGCCCATCCAGGTCATCTTGGTCCCGCGGTTCTTGATCGTGAACGAACTCGGCTTGGTCGACTCACCGTGGGGAGTGATCCTGCCGTTCGCTGCCGAGGCGTTTGGGATCTTCTTTGTCCGCCAGTTCATGGTGTCGATCCCTGACGAAATCCTCGAAGCCGCACGCATCGACGGAGCGAGCGAGTTCCGGATCTTCCGTGAGATCGTCGTCCCACTGTCCAAGCCCGCCATTGGCGTGTTGACGATCCTCACGTTCCTGTGGACCTGGAACAACTTCGCGTGGCCGCTCGTCGTGCTCACCTCCCAGGAGAATTACACCGTCACCCTCGGCCTGAACGCGATGCAGGGCTTCAACAACACCGAGTGGAGCCCGATCATGGCCATGGCGACCCTCAGCCTCATCCCCGTCCTGCTCGTCTTCTTACTTTTCCAGAAGTACTTCGTCCAGGGCATCGCAAGAACCGGAATCAAATGACCTCGACCAGCCGACCCAACATCGTCATCTTCATGACCGACCAGGAGCAAGGCGCCGTCCTTGCACCCGATCATCCCTGCATCACACCGAACGCGACACGCTTCGCTGCCGAGGGGGTCCGGTTCCCGAACGCGTTCTGCCCGACAGCGCACTGCTGCCCCTCGCGGGTGACGTTCATGACCGGCGTCTACCCGAGCCGGCACGGCGTGTTCAACAACGTGCTCAACCCGTCGGCCATCAATCAGGGCATCAACGACGGCATCGCGACGTTCAGCGAAAGCCTCGCCGACGCCGATTACCAGCTCGCGTTTGCCGGCAAGTGGCACCTGTCCGCGCTCGAGGATCCCGCTGACCGAGGCTGGGAAGAGCTCTCGGTGTTCTCGCGCAAAGACGACTCCAACCATGCACCACTGGCCAGCTACAGCGACAAGGCCGACGAACCCCGCGAGCGTGGCCAGGTGTACCGACCCGGATGGGGGAACTTCACGCTGTTCGACAGCTTCGTGTCGAACACGCCAAACGGGTACGAAGACACCGCCGACTACCAGGCCGTTAGCGAAGGCATCGACTCGATCAAACGTTTCGCCGCGACCAACAACCCGTGGTGTGTGTTCATTGGCCCGCACGGCCCGCACGACCCCTACGTCCCCGAGCAGCGCTACGTAGACCAGTACGACCACGACAACATCGCCTTGCCCGACAGCTGGAAAGACGATCTTGCCGACCGGCCCGGCATCTACCGGCGTATGCGCCAACAGTTCTGGGACCAACTCCCCGAAGACGAGCACCGCGACGCCATCCGCCACTACTGGGCCTACTGCACCATGCAGGACGCTATGTTCGGCGAGGTCCTCGACGCCATCGACGCCACCGGACAAGCCGACAACACTTTGGTGCTGCGACTGAGCGACCACGGCGACTACGTCGGCGCCCACGGCATCTACCTCAAAGGCGTCCCGTCATTCCGCGAGGCGTACGAGATCTGCGCCATCATCCGCCACCCCAACCTGATAGCGAACCCGGGCCGCATCGACGACCGCTTCATCACCCTCGCCGACTTCACCCCCACCATCTTGGACCTCGCCGGCATCGACACCGCAACGACCTACACCGGTCGCAGCCTCACCCCCGTGCTCACCGATACAGCAACCGACTGGGACAACACTTTCTACTCCCAACTCAACGGCGTCGAACTCGGCTACACCCAACGCATTGTCGCGACCGCCACGCACAAATACGTGTACAACGGCTTCGACTTCGACGAGCTATACGACCTCGAGTCGGACCCAACTGAACAGAACAACGTCACCAACGAAGCCGCCTACACCGACATCAAACGCGACCTGGTACAGCGCATGTGGCGATTCGCTGCGGCCCAAGACGACGAGACCATCCTTAACAACTACGGCACCGTTGCGTTCGCCCCATGGGGACCGGCCGACGCGCTCCCTTCACACGAGACCACCCCGCCACCAAAGAACACCAGATGAGCTACGTCTCCCTCAAGGGACTCACCAAGCGCTACACGCCCGACGCCGAACCGGCCGTCGCAGCCTTCTCACTCGAGATCGAAGAAGGCGAGCTCGTCGTGTTCGTCGGGCCGTCGGGCTGCGGCAAGTCGACCGCGCTGCGCATGGTCGCCGGCCTCGAATCGATCACCAGCGGCGACCTATTCATCGCCGACCAGAACATGACCGACGTCGCTCCGCAGGACCGTGACATCGCGACGGTGTTCCAGAACTACGCCCTGTACCCACACATGACGGTCGGCAAGAACATGGCGTACCCGCTGAAGATCGCCGGCATCGCCAAAGACGAGATTGCGCACCGGGTGCAGGAGACTGCGAAGGTGTTGCAGCTCGAGGACTACCTCGACCGCAAGCCGGCAACTTGTCCGGTGGCCAGCGTCAACGTGTCGCGATGGGCCGTGCGCTGATCCGCTCGCCGAAAGTGTTCCTGATGGACGAGCCACTGTCGAACCTCGACGCCAAGCTCCGTGTGTACATGCGCACCGAGATCGCCCGCATCCAACAGGAACTCGGCATCACCACGATCTACGTCACCCACGACCAGGTCGAAGCCATGACGATGGGCGACCGCGTCGTCGTGCTCAAGGACGGGCTGCTGCAACAGGCCGACAACGCCGGCCAATCTCTACACGCAGCCCGGCAACATGTTCGTTGCCGGCTTCATCGGCTCACCAGCCATGAACCTGTTCGAAGCACAGGTCACCGATCTCGACGGCAACCTCGCCGTGTCGTTCGGGCCGCACAGCATCGACATCCCCGACAACGTGCTCGACGCTCACGCCGACCTCAAAGCGTTCGTCGGCAAGAAGATCGCGCTCGGCATCCGCCCCGACGACATGTACGACGCAGCAATCCAGCCGCAATATGCCGCTCGAATCACCGGCACGCCGATCCTGCTCGAATCACTCGGCTCCGAGATCGTCACCCACCTCGACATCGGCGTGACCCCGATGCAATCGACCGACCCGGACATGGAAGACATCGAGGCCGACACCGAGCAGGGCAGCGCCGTCGTCGCTCGGTTCAGCCCGCACTCGAACGTGCAGAAGAACGCGCCGATCGAGATGTCGATCGACACCGCGCGTCTCCACTTCTTCGACCTCGCCACGAGCAACATGATCTGAAACCTAGGTCCACCGTCCGGCTGACCTCGATGCCCTCTTCTCTCGGCAAACGACCAACGACTCTTCGCGACGTCGCCGCCGCAGCAGGCGTCTCAGCCAAGACCGTGTCCCGAGTCGTGCGCGGCGAAGGAGGCTACTCGAAAAGAACCGCGCGCCTCGTCGAAGAGACGATCCGCCGAATCGGCTACAAACCGAACACAGCAGCACGAGACCTCCGACGCCGCAGAGACCTCTCCCAAACCGCCGTCACCGACCCCGAAACGGCACGGGACAAATGCGAGCAACTACGAATCGACTTCGACAACCCAACTCCGCCTGATCCGGCGAGCCGAAGCCAGGCAACGCCGGATGAGACGGCGTTGCCCGGCACGAACATCTGACGGGATAGAGGGCTGCGGTCTACCCGGGATGATCGCACGCATATCGTTCAACCAATCGAAGCCTCTGCGACCGAGCAGTACGGCACTTCTCCTAGCTCGCGCCCGACCAGAACAGCAACTGACGCCGCCCGGCTTGAGGGGTGCTCAGCCGTAAGCCTGAAACGCTCACTTTTTTGCTCGTCCAGCGACAGACGATTATTGGAACCCGTCTCGTCCTACTCGAACCCGATCGCCGCCGAGAGTGCGGCCCGCGGAGAGGCTGTCGAGGCGAGCGTCTTCGCTCGGAGTTTCGCCAGACGCTTGACTGCTGCGAGTGTGGAGGAGCAGTCCCTTCCTTCGACGAGACCGTCGACCAGATCGGCGATGATCTGCTGACGATGACGGTCGGCGAATTCAACAACGGATCGGACGGACTCATCCAGAATCGGCCCGCCGTGCTGTGCAGCGTTGCGAACACGCGCTAGACGTTCTTGCTGCAACTGCACTAGGGCTGACGTTTCTTGCAGCCGCTGTTCGAACGATTTTGTTTCCGCCCAGAGTTCGTTGACGGCCCGCAACTCCTCGATGCGGACAGCTCTCTCAACCATCACACCGGACTCCCATGCTTGCGTAGTGTCCCAGAGCTCGCACATCTCGGGTAGCCGGTCGAGTAGTACGTCGAGTTTGGTGATCGTGACAGCTGGTTCGTGAGAAATGACCTCCTGAAAGATCTCCCGTAGTCGGATTCTGGCGTGTTCTTCCGGATGACGGTCGTAGCTATACAACGCGCGTGCGACCGTCGAGTTGAGATCGGTCTTCAGACGCGACCAGGCGAGTCCGCTGTGGTACGCCTTGAGCAGCGCCTGCCATGTGAGGTTGCCGACGTGGGATGCCGCGATCGTCTCGATCGTCCGGACAGCGAGCAATACCCGGGTCAACGAGTCTCCGTCACGATGTGCTGCATCCCACTCGATCAGTTGCAGGAACTTGCTTAACTCCGGAATCACAGCTGCGACGAGATGAGGCTCCAACTCTTGAGCGCCGTGTTCCAACCAGCCCTCGGAGACGCCATCCAGTCGGCACGCCGTGCTCGTCTGAGCAACGTCCTCAAAGACCGAAACGCCTGCATCTCTTCCGTCGCGAAACACGACGTAGCCGGGTAGCACATTCCAGTCGGCCGGGTAGAACCGCTCTGCCGGTGCGAGCAACGTCAGAAGCCGCATCCGGGCGTCGCGGGCAGCGAATGATCTCCGCCTCACGCCCAGGTCGACGCGAGCGAGCAGTGTGAACTCTCCCGCAGGCAGGAACTTTGCCCAGGCCCCAGCGTTACGAATCTCCTTTGGGAGCCCGTCACTGCGTTCCTCCGGGTCGGCCTTCAGAGCATCACCGACATACCGACTGTCATAGAACGTCACCGACCCGGTTCCGATCGGCATCATGCCTTGTGACATCGTCGCCCGGTCCACAGCAAGCCACACGATGAAGTGCGCTTCGTGAAACGGAGCCAACAGGTACTTCGATGCGAGCGCTACTCGGCTGTCCTCGCTCAGCTCGGCCTTCGCCTCGATTGCTTCCGCAATGTCGTCGAAGTCCGACGATGTCGATTCGCCTATCGCGCTCCGGGCCTCCTCCACATCGAGCAATGCGTCCTGCAGAATGCCTGCTACGACCCTGAATCGGTCCGTCACCTCGTGGCCGCATGCCGCCTGGGCGCGAACGAGATTTCGCCGATGGGTGTCGACTTCCGCCCATTCAAGCTCGTGCGCGGCAGCCACGACGTCAGCCCACATCGCCTGGACGCCTTCGTCTGAGACGACTGTCGCCCGCGCTCTCCTAAGACGAACCAAGTCTGTCGATCGATCCTCCTTCGCTCGGGCTCGCTCCATTGCGGCTTTGATGTCGAACTCGGCGAGATCGTCATCGGCGAGTCCACGGGTGCGGGAGCCGGATGCCTTCCGTGCGGCGTCGAGGTCAGCGGCGCACGAGCGCCAGGCTTGCTCGTGCGGGTCGATGAAGGATCGCTGGTCGTCGACCCAGGCGATCATCTCGTCGAGCGCATCCACGAGTGCCAAGATCGGCGCCGGAGGCTCGTCGCGCCGGTCCATCTGAAGTTCCATCGCAAGCTCGCGCGTCCAGCTCGTCATCGTCACGGCCACAAACATACTGAGGCCACTTGAGACGGGCCGCTCATGTAATTGACACCGGCGTCGTGGGTCCGCCATGAGGTCGGGGTTGGAGGGAAGGCTTGATGATCCTGGTTGTGATGACGTCAGCGAAACGGAACATTCCCAACGGCGTGACAGCTGCTCGATATTCGCGTCTGCCGACGGCGTGACGACCCGCCCGAGATCGGCACATCTTCCTGACCGTCACCCCGATCAGATCCTGCAACCTCGCGGTCTGCGAGGTGTCGCTCATTCTCGAAGCAGAGCACACCAAACGGGCCTGTTGGCCTCGACATGGCGCGCTCCGCCTTCCCATGCAGCAGCGTGACCCTCAGCAACGAGGCGAACGAAGTGTTGGTCGCCCTCCGCGGCCCGACGCCGAAGCAGCGCGGCGTGATCGATGGTTCGCTCGACGACGACCTCAAGCAGCTTGGGAATCTCAGACCTCGCGAGCTGAGCACCATCGCAGAACGCTGCGATGTGCCGAGCGAGCATTGCGTCGTCGAGGGGCGAGTCGGGCCACAGGCCAACAAAGCTGTGCAGTGCCCAGGCAAGGTCCCACATTCGTCTGCCGGGCGCGGCCAAGTCCCAGTCGATGAACACCCAGCCCGATGGTCCAGCGACGAGGTTCCAGGGCGCGAGGTCGTTGTGGGCGAGCACTTCGGTCGACCCGCTCGGATCACGACCTTCGTCTCGCCAGATCGCGTCGTCGCTGGGCACGAACCCCTGCTGAGCATGGTGGTAGTCGGCGATGAGTCGGCCAACACGAGTCAGTCCTTCCTCCTCTGCGATGAGTTCGAGTGCGTCTGGGTGGACGCATCGGCCGGGGATGAAGGACAAGATCTCTCGGCCGCTGTCGTCGAGACCCAACGGTCGCGGCGCAGGGTACGAACGCTCATTGAGGTAGTCGAGCAGTTGATGAACTGCCGGTGTCCATCGCCCCGCCGCTCGCCGAACGGTGTCGCCAACGCGAACGACGTCCGGGTTCGAGTTACCGCCGTCGAGCGGTTCTTCGGCATCGTTCATCGCGGCAGATCGGTCGGGTCACGCCGTGAGCGGGTCGGCGATGTGTAGGCCTTGCCGTTCGGCTGCCTCACACAGCGCTCGGTCTGCGCTCGTGAGTACTGCAGCGCTCACGAACAGCGCCGCCGCGAGGTGGACTGCGTCGTAGCCTCTCAGCGACTCGGTCTCAGCGAGCTGTGCTGCGCGCTCGATGAGTTCCTCGGTCACCTCAACAAGATGGAGATCGTCGACGAACGCGGCCAACTCTGTTTTGGCAACGCGCGACTGAGCGACCGAAAGCCGTCTCGCGCGCTCGGCTGCAGCGAGCGCAGCGCGCGCTTCGACCACGACCAGGCTCACCGAGGCAACCGAATCGGCTGACCGCCAGATCAGTTCAGCTCGCTCCGACCCCTCCTCATCGACGATGAGTTTGATCAGGGACGAGGTGTCGACGTAGGTGATCACCGCCGTTGCTCAGCAACGAGACTGCTCACATTTCCCTTTGGCTTGACTCGCGAACGAGCAAGGTGACGACTGCCGCTCGCAGGTGGTCGAACCACCCCGGCGGCTACGAGGTCAGCGAGGCGATCGTGTGGTGCGTCGAGTGGAGAGAGTCTGGCGACCGGGCGACCTCGATCTGTGACGATCACCTCTTCACCGGCCTCCACGCGATCGATGTACTTGCTGAGACCATTCTTGAGGTCGCGAATCCCGACCTCCGACCTTGAAGTAGCTACGTTCATACCATCAGTGTAGCTACTTCGACAGCTCTGTCAACGCCGTTTCCGGAAACACGTTGCCGCGACCAACCGCTCGAAACCCACGCATATCCACTCATAGGTGGTCATCGTGCGGTGTTCCTCTCAATTGGCTTGGTCGCTATTGAGAATCGCACGATGGCCATCACCACCTCGGCGATGACCGCCTCCTACACCGCGGGATGGGACTCACCCCCAGACGTCGACCGATGTTGGGCGCTCCAAGTAGAACAACAGGTACGGAAATCTGCCGACTGCCACGACCCGAAGGTCCGGAACAGCGAGCTCGTACGCGAACCGGAGCGACCCGAGCCG
>ENA-ORXT01002878-ORXT01002878.1-marine-metagenome-genome-assembly--contig:-NODE-2878-length-19854-cov-3.689437_pt1 | contig 19854 bp, 3 predicted proteins | sample MGYA00237868_ERZ511482 | MGnify/ENA metagenome assembly ERZ511482
TTAGGTGGAACGTGGATTGATGAGAATAATACTGGCATTGATTTATCAAATCCAGCAGCTATAGATGCATCTACACTACTAGAAGGCACATACGCATTCACATATAAATTCTTTGCTTCTGGTGAGTGTGATAAAAATTATACGACCGTATTTTTAAATTGTATAAACGATCAGCCATATGTAGGATATGGATCTAATAACAGCATTTGTGAAGGATCAGATGAATTATTAGATTTAACAAGCCTAATCAGTGGTGCTCAAATCGGAGGCAATTGGATAGATTTGGACGGAGCAGCAGTTGATATTTCAGACCCATCTACCGTCGATTTCTCATCGGTTTCTCCTGGCGCATATGTTTTCAGATATGAATTTTTAGTATTAGGCACTTGTGCTACAGACGCTTTTGTAGATGTGACAATTTCAATTTCTGATCTAAGAGATGCAGGAGATGATGATGTCTTTACTGTTTGTGGTGACCTGACTACTATTCTACCATTTGATATTAGTACTGGTGGTGATGCAGGTGGAACATGGACTAATGGAGACTCTAATCCTCCAGGTACTGTCATTAATAATAATGATTTCGTACCAGCAAATGCCTTTCCAGGAACATATGTTTTTGAATATAATTTTACACCATCAGGTGGATGCGAAGGAGATAAATCTGTAGTCACGGTTTACGTGTTGAGCGGAAATCCTGTTACAATTGCCCAAGCAAACCCTGAGTCAATTTGTGCATTTTCTCCTGGTACATATAGTGCGACTAATCTATTAACGCAAAATAGTTCGCCAGGTGGAATCTGGTCTGTTGATCCTACGACCCCACTTCCTGCTGGATCAATGTTAAACGCAAATACAGGGGATATTATCACAGAAACATTATCACCAGGCACCTATTTACTAAATTATAGTTTCTCTAGCACAGTTTGTGGCGCTGTCAGAGGAGTCGATGGTTTAGAACTTGTAGTCGAACCCACAGTTGTTGGTGAAGATGGAGTCATCACGATTTGTGATCATCAAGATGCATTGATAGATTTAGAATCATTATTGGGTTTATTTGATTCTCCAGCAGCTGGTGTTTGGACAGATTTAGATGGCTCAGGTGTAACATTAAATAATCCTGGAGCTGTTGACTTTTCTTCTACTAAACATGGGGCATATCGATTCGAACTTAGTGTTAATGAGGGTTTAGTTGCCTGTAGTCCTGATGCTTCAGTGGCGACAGTTATTGTAAGCTCACAGCCGAGCGCAGGGATTGGAGGAAAACACGAAGTTTGTATGTTTACAGACGGTGACATTATTGTCGACCTTAATACGCTATTGTCAGGTCAAGATCCTGGTGGAGTATGGTCTGGTCCACAGCCAGAAGACGGTGGCTCATTTGATCCATTAACTGGTTTATTGACCGTTACTTCTGCGACGACAATTAGAAGCTATAGCTATACATATTCTTTTGATTTTGGAAATGATAGCCCGTGCACAGATGATAGTGCAACACTAAAAATAAAAGTGACAAATGATTGTGGTAACACCACTCCTTGCTTTGCAACACAGCGCTACAATGCAGGATCAAGATGGAATGATGACAATACAATAAATGATAATGCCACTGATGGTGGTATTGTAAAATGTGGAATGGAAGGTACGTTTATGACACTTGATGCACCGAGTTTTGCTTATGATCCCGATCTTTTTGAGATTGATTTAGCAGGAACATCATTCTATGATCCGTATAACGGATATATGATGACAGCGCCATTACCTCAAGTCGGAGAAGATATTATATGGATAAATTTTGATGTCAGAGCATTCGTCAGTTCATTCGAAATTTTATTACAAGACGACGAACATCTTGCATGGGCCTTGTATAAGTCAAACGTTCACACAACCGGGACATCTTTATTCACACCAAATGAATCAACGACAATGGAATTGAGTGGAGATTGCTCTTCTCTATCTCTTGTTAGAAGTGGCTTATCTAGTGAGATGTGGAATACAATCATGATAGATTATAAGGACTTTACCCAAGCTCATAATTACTATATCGCAATATGGGATTGGAGTGATAATGTCAATATAGGCGATGGTCCAAACGGTGGAGTCGTAAATGCATTTGGTACAAGAATGGGATGTGAAGTAGAAGATATTTGTACAGCACCAATCATTAAAAATGAACCGTCTTTTATCGATCATAAGGATGGGACTTATTCTATAATTGTAGATATTCAAGGCATCAATGGTCTATACAAAGCAGTAGATAAAACAGGGTCTGCCATTTCCATTTCTGACCCGATTTGTCTGACGAATTCTTCAGCGGATTCTCCTGTGACGAGTGGCTCGTTTACACTGACTTATCCGAATACCGTAGGGTATGCGATTGAGATTGCAGCACAAGATCCAACAAGCTCAATTATGTGCGGAACGGCTGAAAATTATCACTATTGCGCCACTGATTTACTGACGCCTCCTCAAGCTCCATTTGAGGTTATTTGTGATGGAGGATATGATGCTGAACAAGTGTATCATGGCTTCGGATTGATACCGGATAATTCAGCCACAGATGTAGCAGTTTTAAGCTCTTGTGGAGGACAAGATATACACGTCACTTTTGGAGATATTATCAGACAAAAAGGCTCATATTTATATGAAGTAGAGCGCGTCTATACAGTGTTTTCAGGATGCCAATTACCTGGCAAGGAAGATGACCAACAAGCGACATGTAGTGTTTATTATACTGTCGATTATTCAGCATATAAACCCAATAATACCTGTGATCTAGCTTGTAATTTGAATGGAATTAATATTGGCATTAATGAAGATTGTGAAGCCTTAATTACGCCTGAAATGGTATTGGAAGGACCTAATCAAGTATGTGCGTCAGACTATTATCTAGTGCTGACTGATCCTGCTAATAAAAATAGAAAAGTCCCTAATCCTGTCAATAAAAATTATATAGGAAAAACACTCCAAGCTCAAGTGTATCACATTAATGGAAATCAAATTGATAACTCATGTTGGGGCTATGTCACTGTAGAGGATAAATTGCCTCCAATGATTTATTGCCCTAAGCCAGATACAATTAGTTGTAACGCCGTTTTTCCAGTGATCAATCTTGCTGCATGGGTAGAAGATGCTTGTGCACATTTCAAAATAGAAAAGATAAATGAAACTCTAGAAGATTTCGATTGCGATCCTTACGGAGAATTTGCAGCCTTACAAACGGTAACTTATGTTGCCATAGATGAAAGCGGCAATACCTCACTTCCGTGTGAACACAAAGTATATTTCGCAAAAGACACAGTAATTATTTCTGACTTTCCTAATGATGTCTCCATCTCATGTGAAGATGCTCAATTATATGATCATGATGGCGATGGTTATCCAGATCCATCCTTTACCGGTGCACCAAGTTTGGGAGGCCAGCAAATAGGAAAAACTCATGGGCATTGTCAAATACAGGCAAGCTTTGAGGACCAGATTGTTCCATTGTGTGACCAGAGTTATAAGATTCTCAGAAAATGGACTGTTTTAGATTGGTGTAGACCAACAACTGAAGCTGAGAACAACCCAATTTTTGATTACCAAATCATAAAGGTAGAAGATAAATCTGGACCCGAAATGGTTTGTGAAAGTGAAGATGCAGTGTACGATTCGGACCCTCTAGAATGTGGTTTGAAAAAGATGAAAGTAAATATGCCTGAGATCAATTTCGATTGTGGTTCTGGCGATTTTAGATATGTTATTGGACATAAGAAAGCAGTGCCAGGTGATGATCCATATAATAAGCCAGATACGACAGGAGTCTATTTTGAAAATGGAGAATATTGGATCGAAAGCATGCCGTATGGCGATAGCTGGGTCGTATGTTCGGTGTATGATTTATGTGGAAATTACTCGAGCTGTTACTACAAAGTTACAGTCAAAGATTATGTCGCTCCAATTCCTGTTTGTGATGAAAATACAGTTGTCACTTTATCAAGCGATAATAATGCAAGAGTATGGGCAGAATCCTTTAATGATGGTAGTTTTGACTTCTGTTCTGATGTCACTCTATCAGTCGCCAGACGTGATGGACATGACTGTGATGAAACTGAGCCGACGTTTAAAGAATACATAGATTTTTGCTGTAAAGATATTGGTCAAGAGCACATGGTTGTTCTAAAAGTAACAGATGAATCTGAGAATCACAACAGTTGTATGGTGAGAGTCCAGATAGTTGATAAACATATTCCAAAGTTCCATTCTTATCCAGAAGATCATTATGTCTATTGTTATGAAAATTTAGACTCTCTTGACTTTGGTAAACCTTCTGTCGATGAGGAATGCAATTCCTATTCAATGGATTATGAAGATATTAGCCAGTTTAACCAATGTAAAGTGGGGAAAATAGTCAGAAGGTGGCACCTCTGGGATGCAGAAGGAAATGAGATGGATCGCTATGATCAAGAAATTCATATCGAATTGGACAAGCCGTTTAAAATGGATCCTTCTTACTGGCCTCCAAATTATGATGCCGAAGCTGAATGTGATATTGAAGTAAGCTCTCCGGAGATAGCTGGAAAACCTCTGACGGATATTGTCGATGGTTGCACCTTAATCGCTGCGACTTATGAGGATGAAGAATTTCATGCGGATGCCGAAGCATGTTTGAAAGTACTCAGAAGATGGACTGTCGTAGATTGGTGCCAGTATGATGAAAATCTACCATCTAATCAAAATCCAGGTATCTGGAAGTACACACAAAAAATTACAATTAATAATGTAGAACCACCGCAATTTGCAGAAGCATGTACAATTGTAAATCGGATAAATTCTACAGACAATTGTTACTTCGCAGTTGAAATCACAGCAAATGTAAGCGATGACTGTACACCTACCGATCAGCTCAAGATTAAATATGAGATCACATTTGAAGGAGGTGACACAGCAAGTGGTAATGGGCTTACTTATAGTAGCACTACAGTCCCTTCTGGAATGCACACCATCACATGGACAGCTCAAGATAAATGTGGAAACACAACAGTCTGTTCTGAAGAGTTTCTGTTGGATGACGATAAAGCACCGACACCCTATTGCTTAGCCGAAGTGTCAACTGTGATTTCTCCAAGTACAATGGATGTCGATTTATGGGCCATTGATTTTGATTTAGGCAGTTATGATAACTGTCCAAATGCCGAACTTACTTTCTTGATGAAAGTCGAAAACAGCCAAGATACTTTAAGCCCAAGTGTGAGATTTGATTGTAGTCATGTCGGACCTCAAGATTTAGAAATATGGATTTTTGATAGTTCTGGAAATGCTGACTTTTGCCACACCGTAGTAGATGTTCAGGCTAATGTAGCATGTGAAAATCAAGGGAATGGTGTTCAGAATGAAGTTGGTTCTATGGCACTGATTTCAGGTCATGTACACACTGAGTCAAATGAAGCTGTTGAAAATGTCATGATTCGGTTAGATCATATTTCAGCTAAGACAGAATATACATTTGAAACAGGAAGTAACGGACAGTTTAGCTTTTCAGATATGCCCATGTATGACGATTATCAAATTGTGGCAGAACGTAATGATGACCCGCTTAATGGTGTATCTACCTTAGATATGGTATTGATTCAGAAACACATCTTGGGCACACTACCTTTAGACAGTCCTTATAAGATTATTGCTGCAGATGTCAATAATAGTCAGTCTTTATCAGCAGTAGATATTATATCATTGCGTCAGGTTGTACTGGGGAATAAAAGTACTTTCCCAAACAATGTATCTTGGAGATTTGTCAATAAGGCACAACAATTTTTAGATGCAGATAACCCTTGGCCTTTTATAGAATCGATAGGTATAGATGAGTTAGACACAGAAGAATCAATCAGTGACTTTGTAGCAATCAAAGTTGGAGATGTCAATAACTCAGCACAATTTAACCAGAATATGGCAGTCTCTTCCTCAAGGTCTTACGAGGCATTGGCTTTGAGTATTGAAAATAATAGTTACGAGGACGGAGAAACGATTGATGTTCCTTTAGTTCTTGATCATGACTTCTCTTTAACAGGAATGCAATTCACATTATCATACGATCAGTCAAAAGCTGAAATCCAAGCTTTACATTCTGACTTGCTTGATCTGACTCCACAGCAATATTCAATATTCAAAAAAGAAGGCCAAGTTACAGTAAGCTGGAATGGTAAAAGTGTAAAAGATCTAGAAAAAGGAGTTGAATTGATTACTCTAAGATTTAAAACCTTAGCGACAGGATCTGTTGAAGATCTTAATTTAGACATAGATTCTGCGATCACAAAATCCGAGGCATACACAGATAAATTAGAGATATCTGATATTACATTAAAATCAAGTAATAGAAATTATCTTGAATCGTTTGAGCTATATCAGAATTCACCAAATCCATTTTCAGACAAAACAATTGTTGAATTCTATATCGAGAAACCAGCAATAAATGTGACCTTAACTATCATTGATGTAGGCGGAAAGCTTATTTATACCGAATCCGGTGACTTTGATGCAGGTAAAAACAAGATAGTTCTTTACAAAGAAAATTTAAATTCCAGTGGACTTTTATACTATAGACTTCAAGTAGGAGATGAGGTCGCTACCAAAAGTATGTTAAGCATAGAATGATCGCTTTTCAAAAAATTGGAATAATTAATGCACTAAACAATGAAATGTCAATTAAAACGGTCATTACAGTAAAGTTTACATCGAAAAAGTACGATAAAAGGTCGTACTCGATTAACGAATGAAGATAGTTTTACTCGAAATAGGGATATTTTCCAGTTCGATAGACGTATAAGAATAAAAAGAAAAACTATTTTTTAACTTTGTGAGCTTAGAGTAAGCCGTCCTAAAAACACAACGACAATGCTTAGAAACCTTATTTTCACCTGCATATTTGCGATTGCTGCATTCAGTAGCACGCAAGCACAGATTTCAATTGTATTTACAGGAGGAACAGCTGAACCAGGTGAATCAATTGATATAGATGTCTCAGTCAGTGATTTCACTGATATTGTCTCATTCCAATTCTCAGTTAACTGGGATCCAAACGTTCTTACCTTTGGAAGCATTGAGAATGTAACAACAGATTTGGAACAATTCTCTGCAGAAGGAAATATTGGAACTCCTCCAGGCGCGATTGCCGTGAGCGAAGGACAATTAACTGCATCATGGAATCTAGATAATACAGATCCAAGAAGCTTGAGCGACGATACACGTTTATTTTCAATCAGATTTAATTCTGTTGGAGCTGCTTGTGATCAAACTAATATATCTCTGAGCGACACTCCAAGAAGAATAGAGGTAGCAGATGATAATTTTGTTGATATAAGTGCCATAGCAACTAATTCAGTAGTCGAACTAAATGGAGTAAACTGTGAAGATAATGGTGGCGGTGATAATGGTGGTGGAGACAACGGAGGAGATGATAACGGTGGTGGAACAACTACCTTTCCAGAATGTGATAATAGCTATGAAGGAACAACTGATGTCGTATTGGCTGTAGATTGCGTTGGCGCCGATGTCGGCGCAACAAATATCTGTGTTCCCGTAACAACTGCTAATTTCTCAAACATCGCAAGCCTTCAAACTGGTGTGACTTGGGACCCAACACAACTATCCTTTACCTCAATAAATGAAGTAGGAATAACAGGAATAACAACAAACGAAAATGATGCTTCAAACGGTAGCATAAGACTATTATGGATCATTGGATTTAGTGATGATCCTGTCTCAGTTGATGATGATGCAGTCCTTTTTGAAGTCTGTTTTGATGTGCTTGGCGATAATGGCGTGTCAGCTCAGATTATGCTTTCCGATTTACCAAGTTTCAATGTAGAAGTAGCAAGTGGAGATGGTGTGACACTCGATGTGTCCACAGGAGTAGGAAGCATAAATGTAGGTCAAGCCGGTGGAGATAATGGAGGTGGAGACAACGGTGGTGACGATAATGGAGGTGGAGACAATGGAGGTGACGATAATGGAGGTGGAGATAATGGTGGTGGTTCTTCATCAGGAGGAACAGAAAATATGTGTGCAGATTCTGATGATACAAGCATTATAATTCAAGGAGGCACAGTACCAGAAAATGGTAATATTTGTATTCCAGTTACAAGTATGAATTTCAATAACATCGCTAGCTTACAGACTGGTTTTCAATGGGATAGTAATGTAATCGACTATACAGGAATAAATGAAGTTACACTAACAGGAGTGACTCTTAACGAGTCAAATGTCGACAATGGAGACATGCGCATACTGTGGTTGGTGCCATTTGGTGGAGATAATATCTCACCTGCAGATGGATCCGTTTTATTTGAAATTTGTTTCGATGGAATCGGCACAGATGAACAGACATCAGCACTCGAATTTGTAGAGCTAACAAATTTTGGAATAGAAGTCGCAAACGGGAGTGGTGATACAGAAACACTGTGTATTTCTCAGGGACAGTTAACGATTGGAGAAGATAATGGCGGCGGCGATAATGGTGGTAATAATGATGGCGGTACAAATATGGGGACCAATGATGGCACGAATTTATGTGCCTCTTCGTCTGATGTTTCGCTTATCTTGTCAGATTTTGCTCCAGAACTAAACCAAAATATCTGTGTCCCTGTGACTACAAGAAATTTTACAGACATAGCTAGTATTCAAACAGGTATCACTTGGAATAGTAATGTACTTAGCTTCACGGCTTTTGAAGAAGAAGCGATAAGTGGCGTATCATTAAATGAATCTAACACTGCTGATGGAGAGCTTAAATTGCTGTGGCTCATAGGTTTAGGAGACGATCCAGTCACTTTAGATGATGATGTTATCTTATTTAATGTCTGCTTCGACGTCGTTGGAGTGAGTGGTGAATCATCGTCAGTAGACATAGAAAGCTTGCCTGGTTTTGCTATCGAGGTTGCGAGCGGAGCTGGCTTACCACAGACGGTATGTATAGACAATGGTTTTGTCCAATTGGAAGGAGAAATCATGACGGGCGGAGATTTAGTCTTAAATGGAGAAACAATTACAAATGCCCAAACCGGACAACAATCATGTGTAGATATATCAGTTCAAAATTTTGAAAATGTCCAAAGTGCTCAGTTTAATATTCAATGGGACTCAACATTTATGACTTATGCGGATGTCATGAATCCTGGAGTATTAAATAATTTTGGAAATGGAAATATAAATCAAACAGCAGGAAATAACTTAAGAATAAGCTGGAATCCTAATTCATCCCAATCAGTCGCAGATAACTCGACGATCTTTACATTATGTTTTGATGTCATTGGGTCTTGCGAAGGAACAAGGATGTCTCCACTAACCTTTGTAAATACGCCCACCATAGGGATAGAATTTACAAATAATAGTAATGAGTTGATTCCCGTAAATGTTCAATCTGGTACTGTAGGAATTACTTGTGATACGGGACCAGAGACTGTCTTAGGTCCAGGGATCATTACAGGTCCAATGTGTCCTGATGATGCCACTGGATCTATCATGATCGCAGCACCTGGGGCTTTTATTGCACCTGTATCATGTACTTGGACAAGAGAAGATGGCAGTGTCGTAAGATCGAGCACAGATAACTGTAATTTGATTGGTGTTCCTTCTGGGACTTACACTTTAACAGCAACTGATGCAACAGGACAAACAGATACCAGAATGTATTTGATTCCTAGTGTTGAAGGTGAACCAGAGATTACCTTCAATACAGTTGATGCAACTTGTACAACTGGAGGAAGCATAAATACTGATATAAGAGGTGCGACAGGTCCTTTCTCTTTTGCTTGGACAGGAGGATTACCGGATACAGAAGATCAAACAGGACTGGATGCAGCGACTTATCAAGTGACAATTACAGATACAAACACTGGATGTACTTTTATTAGAACAGTCCCAGTAAGAGGAGCCATAAATTCCGAAGATCCATTAAGTATTGTAGCGATAAATATTCAAAATGGAACATGTGACGGAGGATCAAGAATAGAAATAGATCCAATGGGCGGTTGCCGACCATATTCATATATGTGGACTGGACCAAATGGAGAAACATCTACTGAGTCAGACTTATTCAGAATTGCTGCAGGGACATGGAATGTTACCGTTACAGATTTTGCTGGGGGCACAATAAGTGAGACCTATATGATTACCTCTGATGTGCCTGAGATTCAAATTACAGAATCATCAGTCATCAGACCGACATGTGATGCATTAAATTCAGGGTCAATCTTCGTAGATGTAACAGGAGGTTGTAGTACATATATTTATGAATGGAATGGTCCAAATGGCTTTAGATCAACACAAGAAGATATTTCAAATCTAGAAGCAGGAGAATATACTCTCGATGTTACTGATTCAAGTGATGCTGGTATTTTTACGACAAGAAGAATCACATTAACCTTAGAAGGAAATGTAGATTTTACTTCAGAAGTCATTAATGTCTCCAATTTGGAAGGTAATAATGGTGCGATTAATATTGATATACCTGGTGGCGGTCTTGATACTTTGGGATTTGCATGGAGCGATGGATCTACAGATTTATCTAGAGATAGCCTCATGGCTGGAGAGTATACCCTAACTATTTCAGATGGGACTGATTGCCCGACGATCTTTTTCACTGAAGTGAAATGGACAGCAATATTCCTAGATGGAGTTGATGTATCATCGCCAGTTTCATGTATTGACCTAGAAGATGCAGTGATTTCAGGTAACATCATTGGTGGTTGCGAAGAAAGAATCATTAGAGTAAATGGAGTAGAGACAAGCTTCCCACTGATGAATCTCGCACCCGGGACTTATGAAATTACAGCGGATGATGCCTGTGGTACAATGGCTAGTAAAACCATTACAATTGAGCCTTACCAATCATTTACAGTAAATCCTGCCATCGTTTGCGATAGCAATGAAGCGGATTCTGGGAGAGTGACACTCGAAACGACTGGAGGTTCAGAGAATTTCTCTGTTGAATGGAGTGACGGGACAGTTGATCCAAATGATCAGAGAATAGTATCAGGCTTGTCTCAAGGAGCGATCACAGCGATTATATCAGATGGTTGTGAAGACATGGAGGTGTCAAGTATAAATGTTCCCGATTGTACAGGCCCTCAAGTTGATGATCCTACAGTATGTATAGGCACACCCATTATTACACCTAATGGAGATAATTTGAATGAAACACTAAATTTTTCTTGCGATGGAAGTCCGGCACCTTCTCCTAATAATCTGACTATTTATGACAGATGGGGAAGACTTGTATTTGAAGCAAATAATTATAATAATACATGGAGCGGGACTGATTCTGATGGACAAGCATTATCAGAAGGCGGATACTTATGGGTATTGGTCGAAGGTACTGGTATCAATAGAGTCATTCACAGAGGTACAGTCACAGTTTTAAAAAGTGGTAATTAATATCCTAAAAATCAAGAAGCACATTTGATATGAAAAATATATTTTGCTTTATAATCTTAGCCTTTTTCTTCACAACTACTGTGAGCAGTCAAGTTAGACTACACAGCGAAAGAGGAATTTTTACTCAAGGTCATATTCATCCAATATTGATCAATCCTGGCGCCACTGGATTTGCAGGAGCCCAAAACCTTCTGTTTAATTACAGAAATACATGGGCTAGTTTCCCTGGAGCGCCAAGCTCCTATACCTTCAGCTATGATGGACCGATCGGAAATAGAATCGGAATTGGAGCTCAATTATTAAGTGACAGATTTGCTGCATTTGAAACTTTAAAAGGCTCATTGTCAGTCTCTTATGGTATTCAATCAGAAAGCAATAATGTGAGAGCAGGCCTAAGTTTAGAATATTTACAACACCAGCTTTCTAGCTCTGATGCAAATTCAATTTTAGTTGCACCAAATGATCAAGAAATTCTCGATAGATTAGATGGATCTAGATTCTTCGATGTCAGTCTTGGATTTTATGGAGAATATCAGGATAAAGTCATTTATGGACTAACTCTTCCATCTCTTGTAAGTGCAATGCTTAGTGAATTTGATAGCGGTACTAGAGGCGATAAAACTATAGGTGCCATCGGACATCTAGGTTACAGACACAGAATTAAAGAATACGATATTACATTAGAACCATCAGTCGTTTTTAAGTATTTAATGTTGACACCAACTCACGCTGATGTAAACTTAAAAGTGAGCTTTTTGGACGAAACCTTAACAGGTGGTTTGAGTTATACCTTAGGAGGTGAAGACAGATTTGGCTTTTTGGCGGGTGTAAATATCGAAAATTTTGGATTTTATTACTCTTATGGCATCTCATTCCACGATTTTCAACAGTATAATAACGGAAGCCATGAGCTTACCTTAAAATATAATATTGGTTCACTAAGTGAATCAAGTCAAGTCCTTAATAAATAGAGTTCTTCTAAACATAGGTCCCCATTTTTGCTTTTTAAATATTTTCATTAAATATTTATCCTAACTGACTGAATGTCAGCGTATAAACATTAATCGCAACTTTATATTCCAAACTTTAGAACACATCATTCTAGCTATTTGCTTATCTTGGCCACTATATATACTATGTACTATAGATTATATATTTTGATAATATAAAAAATACCACGGCAGTTTTAGTCGTATTTCATATTTGAAAATGTATATTTGTGGGAGGTATATACTATATCAGGCGCAAAAGTATGTCTGATTGTATGCTTTATAACTGAAAAGACGAAATCAACTAGTCAGATTACTCAATTAAATAACCGACGAAATCACAGTAATCATCTAGGTATTCTCAGTTTAACAAGTCTGGATAAGGTTATCCGTAATAGCGATCAAGTCAACAACCGAAAATCGACAACGGAATAACGGCTAACTCATTCACCATGTGGATGTGTTAACTATGTTTTAAGATAATCCTATTCATTCACACATTATTTATTTGTTTCTTAAAATTCAATAACCAAAACTCAATCTCATGAAAGTGAAGAATTTTACTTATCTGTGGTGTTGCTTACTGCTTAGTTGCATGTTTGCGATTCCACATGAGTCTTACAGTCAAACGTCTCGTACGTTGGCCTGTAATGACAATGTTCAAATCTCACTTAACTCGGACTGCGAAGGTGTAACATTGGATATGCTGTTAGAAGGCGAACTCGGGTCATTAGGAATAATGAACGGCGTAAATTACGTTCTCGAGGTTGGCGATCTTACTGGATATGCATTCACTGCTGAAGGATGTTCCGAGTTTGGTGTAGACTCAAATGGGGATAAGGCTATAAATTCAGCAGACTTTGACTTCACAGCACAAGTTGCGTGTGCAGGAAGTAGTGCTGCCAGTATGGTCCCTCCACCTGTTAAACCTCTTAATTGGGGTTCATTAGCTAACGGCGATGCCGTTACTTACAAACTTACAGAACAATCTTCTGGCAATTCTTGCTGGGGTACTGTTACTGTAGAATTAAATTTATTACCTACACTACCAGCGAGCCAATGTGTTGTCACACCAGGTTCTGATGTTACAAAGGATATTAAGTTATCTGATTTAGCTAATGGTGCTTCTGAAGTAGTTAGCTACACGCCAAACGGATGTGGAGCTGTTACTGTTTCTACAAAACCGGGGACAGTTACATATGCATGTGATGCAGGTGATGATGGTATTTTGGACGATGATCCTAATACTCCTCAGAACGAAGCAGCTGATAATGGGTGGTGTACAGCTTCTTGCTCTTTCTCAGATGATGGAGTTGGTAACGTTACTGTTACTTTATCGCCAAGTGCAGGTGATCCTAATGGTACTGAAATACCATCTAGTGCTATTTGTACTGTTTCAATAAATGTTGCACAATGTGTACCATGTATTGCTTGGTGTAGCGAAGATGACTCTCCTTCTTATCCTGATGGATTTGTAACTGTTGAAGACATTAACAAATTAGTTGCAGAAGGTTGTTTCGTAGATATCATCGGAGATATTATTGTAATATCTGATACTGAAGGTGATGCTTGCGACGGTACAACAGTTGTATCTTATTATGCAAACGTTGATAGACATGGTGAAGTAACTAAAGAGTTATTGATGACTCAAGGCTTCGGAACTCAGGGTCTTGATCCAAATGATGTAAATGCACCGAGAAATGCGGTTCCTTTAGATTGTGGTTCAGTTTCACAGGATGCTACTCCTGATGAGATCTTTGCTGCGACTGGAAGTGGTTCTTTAGCATATCCTTGGTTTGCAGACCATCACACATCAATTCCTAGAACTGATAAATTCTGTGCTATCGATCACTATGAAGTTGTGATTGAAACTGTAGAAGAAATGGTTTCTGTCGGTGTTGACACTGATGGCGACGGTGATAATGATTCCCAAGTATGGGTTTTATTACCAGTTGTTAAAAAGAAATTAGTTGATAGCCTAGTATGTTTAACAGTTCCTGTTGACATCAATGGTGATCCTGTAGTACTTGATAGCGACGGACTTTGTGTTCTTACAGGTTTAGAAATCTATAATGCTGGTCCTGATGGTATCATTGGAGATATCGCTTCAACAAATAGTGTTGATGAGTCTGCTGATGATGTACTATTATTAATTGTACCATCAAGCCAATCTTGTCAGATTGCTACAGATCATGAAGTTGTTCATATCGATGGTGGCAAATACTGTAATCTAATTGTATCTAGCTCTGATGCTGGACCTTTTGAAGCGTGTGGAAGTGGGTTTAAAATTGTTAGAACATGGTCAGTTATTGACTGGTGTGCTTCTACGGCTCTTCCAATTCCTCTAGGTTCTCAATTTATTGAGGTTAGAGATACAGAAGCTCCAGAAATCGATGACATAGCAAATGCTACTGTTAGTATCGATCCATGGTCATGTTCAGCTAAATACAAGCTAGATCTACCTGCAGCTAGCGATGGTTGCGACGGTACGACTATTGAATATCAAGTCAATGCGTCTGAAGGACGTTACGATGCTGAAAGTGGTTACCTAGTTGACCTTTGGTTATCTCCAGACTCAATTACGATAGATATTAATGTTGCTGATGATTGTGGAAATTCAACTCCTGCTTCATTTAAGCTTCTAGTTATTGATGCAGTTGCTCCAGTTCCAGTTTGTCACAATAACTTAGTAGTTACATTAACTACAGGTGGTGCTGCTAAACTATATGCGACTGATCTTGATGCTGGTTCAAATGATGCTGGTTGTGGAGACGTAAAAGTTTACGCTGCACGTATGACTGGATGTTGTGATGACGAGTGTGAAGGTGGAGACGAAGTATGTATAGAGTATGATAAGTTTGGTGAGTGTATTCAAACTGGTGTTACTCCAGAAGAAGATGCATTCGGACCTTTCGTGAAGTTCTGTTGTGATGACGCAGGGTCTTCTGTAATGGTTGCTTTACTTGTTGTAGATGCTTATGGAAATAAAAATACTTGTATGGTAGAAGTACAAGTTGTTGATAAATCTGCTGCAACTATCATTTGCGAAGATGCAGAAATCACTTGTTTAGAAGATCCTAATGATGTTCCTGCTGCTAGTCCAATAGCTGCAGTATGTTTAGGTGCTACTCCTGATTTATTAAGTGAAACTGTTTCTGAGAATGGTTGTGGTCAAGGTCACATCATCAGAGAATGGTTCATTGATGCTGATGGTAGTGGTGACTGGGAATTAGGTGAAGCAAGATGTGAGCAAAAAATCTATGTCACGGGAGAAGATCAGTTTGATCCTCACTCAATCAAATGGCCACTTCACTACACTGGAGAAGTTCTTCCAGGTGTAAACATCGAATGTGATTCAGATGATGATTTAGTAGAATTTGATGCTGATATAGCTATGAACCCTGTGTTCTCTTGTTCTGCAGGTTCAGTAAATGATGTTCCTGTTTGGTGTTCAACTGCATGTGGCCTAGTTGGTTACAGTATGGAGCCTCAAACTGTTGTTGCATCTGATGCTTGTTTAAAAGTTATCCAAAGATGGACAGTCATTGACTGGTGTACTTGGGATGCTAACGAAGACGGTGTTGATGATGAAAACGATAGAGGTAGAGAAGAATTCGAACCTGTTGAAGATTGGACTGACGGTACTGAGTGTGCTGGATGTGATGAAGCTGCTGGTTTGAACTACTACTTCAGATATGTTGAAGATGAAGTTGATGTTGATGGATATTATACTTTTGATCAAGTAATCAAAGTTGTAGATGATTCTGATCCTTCAATTGCTGTTGAAGATGCTGTTGCTCCTACTGATGGAGGAAATGCTTCAAAAGATGACGAAATAGCTTGTACTGGTTCAATCGTAGTTACTGCTGCAGCATCTGATGCTTGTGGTGGAGAGGATACTGGTGCTGAGTTGTTAAGCTGGGTAATCAAAGTTCTAGATTCTGATGAAAACGAAGTTGCATCAAAATCAACGACTGGTGCTTCAGCAACAATGAACTCTCAAGAAGGTAGCCCTGGAGATGTACATACTATCGTATGGACTGTAACAGATGGTTGTGGTAACTCACATTCAACTGAGTCAACAGTAACATTCGGTGATACAAAAGCTCCAACACCATTATGTATTTCTGGTGTAACAACTGCTTTCATGGAAACAAATGGTACAGTGGATATCTGGGCTAAAGATTTCGATCTTGGTAGCTTCGATAATTGTACTGCTGCTGATGATCTTGGTTTCAGTATTTCAATTTCTGGAAGTGATCCAGATCCTGACGCTGGTAACTTCACATTCAGTTGTGCAGATCTTACAAGCTTCTACGAATTAGATGTTTACGTATGGGATGCTAATGGCAACTATGACTACTGTACAGTAGGAGTACTTGTTGGAGGTGACTGTGGCGAAGCAGGTGAAGGTGGTGCTAGCGCATCAATCGCCGGTAACGTTGCTTCTCAATTCGGAGACATGATGGATAATACAACTGTATTTGTAAATGGTAATGCGGGATCTGAATTCCCTAAAAATATGACTACTGAAAACAGTGGTGAGTATGCATTTACTAACAATCCTTTAGCGTTTGACTATAACTTAAATGCTGAAAGATCTGATGATTACAATAATGGTGTAAGTACATTCGATATCGTCTTGATTCAAAAGCATATTTTAGGATTGTCAACATTTGATAGCCCGTTCAAATATTTAGCTGCTGATATCAATAATAGTGGTTCTGTAACTGCTAGTGATTTAGTTGAATTAAGACAATTGATTCTAGGTAAAGTAACCGAGTTAGCTAATAATAGTAGCTGGAGATTTGTTGATGCAGATCAGCAATTTGCAGATGCGAATAGCCCTTGGCCTTTCAAAGAGACTATTGACGTAAATGATCTAACATCAAATATGATGAATGAGAATTTCATCGGTGTTAAAGTTGGTGACTTAAGTGGTGATGCTTCTGCAAACAGCTTAATGAATGCAACGACTAGATCAAACGGTCTTTTATCTCTTACTGCTGAAGATGCTACATACGGTGCTGGTGAGATAGTAACAGTGCCAGTTAGTGCATCTAACTTCACAAATGTTGCTGGATACCAGTTCACTTTAGACTACGCAGGATTGGAGTTACAATCTGTAAATGCTGGTTCTATTGATGTAAGCGATGCTAACATTGCAGCTAACGATAGTCAACTGACTATGAGTTGGTCTGAAGCTACTGCTGTAAGCTCTACAGAAGTGTTATTCACTCTTGTATTCAATGCTACAAACGCAGGACAGTTAAGTAATGCCTTGAATCTTAATTCAAGTGTTACTAAAGCTGAAGCTTACATGGGTACTTCTTTAGATAAAGCTGATGTTGGCTTGACTGTTGGTTCAACTGTCTTAGCTACTGAGTTTGATCTATATCAGAATACTCCGAATCCATTTAACGCAGAAACTATAATCGGCTTTAACTTAGCTGAGGCAGGAAATGCTACATTGACAATATTTGATGTTGCGGGTAAAGTTATCAACAGAATTGATGGTACTTACAGCAAAGGATATAACGAAATAGTATTAACTAAAGCACAAGTTAGTGTTGAAGGTGTACTATACTACGAATTAGAAAGTGGTGACAATGTTGCTACTAAGAAAATGATTGTGATTGAATAGAGATTGAGTTTTTATACCGATAATATCTCAATCAATATAGATAAAATCGGTTTTTGGGATGGCCTCTCTCCATTTATGGAGGGGGGCTTTTTTATATTGTAAAAAATTTATTTCAAAAATACCGTACATAGGGTATTAAATCACATTAAAGAAAATCTATATTTGTTCTCAAGTTGTTACGAACCTTTACCAATAAGCAACTTAACCTACAACCTCACCTTGATAATAGTTATACCTAAGATATACCTACCTGTTTTGATAAAAGCCGAGATCAGTTCTCTGATCATTGTTTTATAATCAAAATTAATAACATAGGATTTATGTTACAGCTTCTACTTTGAGTAGAATCCAAAAACAGTAGCATTAAATCGTAAAAAGGTATCTCATGAGGAAGTATAAGATTAGTACTCAAAAAAGTCAATACAAAGAACTTTGCACTCCCGTATTAATTCTTTTCTTACTGTTTTTTATTCAAGTAAGTACGACAGCACAGTGTTCAATGTCTTGCAAAGGCATAAATATTTCAATAGACGGCACTGATTGTGAAGCAGATATAAGGCCCAGTGATGTTCTCACTGAAACTTGTGATGATGCTGAAACATATGCAATTATCATTAACGATCACCACGGTGAGTTCGTAGTAGAACAAGGAAATTTAGCATTCGATGGTGTATTTATGTGGATGAACTCCGGGTTATTCTCAGGACAGGAGGTGCAGATCAAAGTCGTCGCATTAGACGCTGATGGAAATGAGATTAATTCTTGCTGGAATACAGCATTAATAGAAGATAAGAAAGCACCAGTTTTAAACTGCGGGGACATTAATGATGTAAATGATGAAAATGTGCTTATCGTAAAATGTTGTGATGCTTCACAAATCGATGTTGCAATAATGAGGGATGCATTTGAAGAATGTAGCGATTTCGAAGTTGTTGTGTTAGAGCAAAACGATAGAGCAGCCGATTGTGTTACTGAGTCAAATTATACCAGAGTCATAGAAATATTGGCATATGGAGTTGATGAGTTTGGTAATACATCTGATACCTGTATGATTACAGTAAAGGTAGAAAGATTATTTCCAGAGTTGACAATGATACCTGCAAATGGTCCAATACTGTGTGGAACGTCCCCAATGCTAGATAGTACTTTACTTGTCTGTCCGGATACACTTTTGTTTTCTGAGGGTGATGCAATTGATTGTGCTGATTTAGATGACTTTGAAACGATTATTTTGAACACCTCTTCTGGGCCAATTAAAGTTCCTGCGCCAACATTAAAAGGATCTGGAGTGCCTTTCTTGGTTAAAGATATAGATAGCGGATGTGGAAATGGAGATGTCATAAGAGATACCACGTATTTATTTACGATGGACAGTGGTCATCCTGATGCCTTAGACTTATTGGCAAATTGTAATGTTGGTGTGAGTTATACTGATTTATTCTTAGGAGAAACTGACTGCATCACCAAGATTAGAAGAACATGGTTCATAAGAGAATGGCACTGCTCCGATGAAGGTGAAATAGTATGTAATCAAATTATTGAAATAGCAGATACAGAAGGACCAGTTGTCTTAGAAGAAGTTCCAGGTTTTGAAGCGACAACTAATGGCTTTGATTGTCATGCTACGATTACATTACCTGAAGTTCTTTTTACTGATAACTGCGGTGAAGTCGACCATATCGATGTGATTCACCCATTAGGAATTGTAAGAAACTATGATCCAACTTCAGAAGTTCAAAGTAGAGTTTCTCTACCAGAGGGTGAAAATAGCGTTATATATAGAGCCTATGATAAATGTCATAGATCTACTGA
>ENA-ORXT01002879-ORXT01002879.1-marine-metagenome-genome-assembly--contig:-NODE-2879-length-19846-cov-8.998027_pt1 | contig 19846 bp, 22 predicted proteins | sample MGYA00237868_ERZ511482 | MGnify/ENA metagenome assembly ERZ511482
CGTCGATGATACCCACGTCGCTAGGAAGGATCCGCGGATAGTTTGCTCAGCGTTTGCAGCACGTCTGTCTTCATCGCCCTGGTTATCTCCTTGACCGATTGAGATTTGACTAAAATGGGGGCAAGCCGTGCAGGCGTCGACAGGAATGACACCCTGATTTCAGAATCGATATCGCTCATGGCCCGCTGTACCTCTGCTGCATCAAGTGTTCGATCCTTGAGCCGTGCCACTTCAAACTCGGTTTTGTTTGCCTGGGCTGCCCGCAATCGAGCCAGCTCCAGATCTGAATCCAGATACATGCCATCGCCATCATCGTGCGCACGCACCTTGTCGCACTCACGTTTGATCCGCCATGCGATCACCTCGGCTGTGTCGTACTGATTCGCAGAGCCCTTTGTTCCATCACGATGAATAGGCATGCCTCGTTTCTGCCACTCGGTGAGTGTGCGCTCAGACTTCCCCAGAACCTCTGCAAGCTCTTTCTTGTTGACTATGGTCAAGGCATTGTCTCCGGTTAGAACGTGACCCCTGCGCTATCGTAAAGCGAGGAAGGAAGTACTACAGCCCCTTGGTAGCTATAAATAATCGGCGCTGCTTATCCCCGCTAGGGGGGTATGCCCTCCGGAGTACCTTTACCGTCTCTCACACCGCGCTATAGGTACGATGGACCGCCCGGCTGCAAGCGCCACTTGTTCAATAGCTCAGATGGCCACTGACGACAACATTGCCATTTCATCTTCCAGCTGCTTCACTCGCTCCTTCATTGCCTGGCGGTGTTCTTCACCCACTAACAGCGTGGCCACCTGCTGCTCGAGCTGCTGTACATACTGCGCGTTGTCGATCGGTGGACCAGGCACAGGCTCCTCTACGCCCGGGCATTCAATGACATTGAGCGCCAGTTGCAATAGGCTATGAATCCCTGAGAGAGCGGTGAACACCAATGTATGGTGTGCCTTATCGAACGGGCCATTACCCTTGCAGTAGTTCAACACCATCGAGGTCAGCGCCTGAGCGTGGGCCAACATGCCATTGACCAGATCGCTGGGAAAGCCACTGCGTGCACCTGTGAAGGTAGCCAAGTCCTCAGCGATGTCAGGCCAACCAGTGCCGTTGTTGTGCAAGGCACAGGAGAACTCAAGACTGGCTGATATTTCATGCCTGAGCCGTTGCACCTGGTGGTACATGTCCTGACGTGAGACCTCTGTTACAGCTGAATCTGTGAGTTCGATGAACATGGAAACCAGTGAGTGATTGGCCTCTTTGAGGATGCCCGTCAACAGCTTCAACGGGGTTTCGTCTACATAGGGTTGTGTGCTCATTGGGATGCCTTTGGTGTGTCCTGATGGGCGTACCTTGTGCCAGCGAAGCCCAGTTGATGCGTAACGCCCGCCAGACTCACACCCATGTCGGCCAGAAAGGTGATGGCGTCGTTGTAGCCGGCCTCGTCATGATCGAAACCAACAGCCTCTAGCCTTATGCGATAGAAGCTCTCTATCTCGGACAGGAAACGTATGTGTTTCAAACACTGCTCCTGTACATCAGCCAGCGTTCTCTCAGCGTTAAGCACCTCCTCTTCTGTTCTGGCGGTGAAAGCCTTCAGGAGGAACTTGTCCAGGAACGCCACTGAGTAGTGCTGCGGTAGCTCTCGCGCATCAGGGTGCATATCCGGTCGGATCATCAGCGTTTCAGTTTTATCAGTCATAGCCTTGTGCCTTTGTTAGTGACTCTGGATAGCGGGCAACCAATCCGCGCAATCAGGTTGGTCGTGTGCTGCCACAGTCGCGTTGCTACCGCCTGCACCACGTTGACCAATGCAGTGGAGCTACCGATAGTGAACGCCATCACAGCGCGCTTAACGGGGCTCTCATTGCGTGAGTCATTGGCCGCTGTATTGTCATCAGCAGCAACCGTGGCCACCTCGACAGTCTCAAGCTCTGCAGCGATCTGGTCAGCGTTGATTGACTCGGCTGCTGCCTGCTCTGTAGCGAGCTCTGCGTCTATCTGAGCCATGGCCGCTGCAACACTCATGATCTCGCCACGACGGCGGGCAGCGAAACGTAAGCGGGTAATGCGATCGGCACGATCCATGGCAGCTAGGCGTTCATCACTGTATGGAATGGTGGCTATTTCAGTTGCTGATACACTTCGAATTGTCATGGCTACGTGTCCTTGAACTGGTGACAGGCTGCAAAGGTTCGAGAGCAGCCACTATCTGCCTGGGTGCGCACCCACTTGGACAAAGCTGCCAAGCGGGATCTGAAGAAGTAGCCGGCTCTCTACACAGCCATAACTATCAGACGCTATTCCAGATCTGCTGCAGCCGACGTGGGTGCCAGCTCCCTCTTGCTACAGTCGCTGCATTCGATTCGCCTGGCAGGCATTCACATCTTGATATCGTGGCGAACGGTGAAACTGCACCTGCCCATGTCGAGATGCCGTACGTTGCCCTCGTGTTAGCGACACCCGCCACATAGCACTAGTGGAGTTTCGTCGGGTTGAGTTGCCTTCCCTAACGCGATGTGACCAGGCACCCGATTGAGGGCACTGATGCCAGATGTCGCTGGTGGTCTTGCTTGCAATCGGACTCCTCACACAAGTCCACAAGGGTGCGCTTGTGGTGGAATCTCTTTCGGTAGTGATAGGAACACTCATATGCGGTTCGCGGGCCTTGCTTGCCCAGCATCAAAACGTATTTTTAGCCCTCTGACAGTCCGCAAGTTTCAAATTTCTATTTCGGACAAGAAACTCAGTTTTAAAGTTTGAATTTCGGACATGTGAAAATCCTCCTAGGGGCAAGGTCGGGCTGACGCACCGCCCAAACAATAAAAGGGGGCTACCCCCTATGCCCTCTCTGCCACAACTGCAGCGATGCCAGCCCCCGGCCTGCCACCGTTGTTGGCGTCACCACGCTCAGTACACGCCCTCTCATGATAGGTGTGCGGGTGTGGATTTCTCTACTTTCGAGATTCGATGTTTGCACCACGGTATTGTCGTTCTTCCGCGAGATCGCTGACATACGTATTCCACCAGTGATGAACCTTCTCGATGACATTGGCAGCATCGTAGCGGTCTGAGCTCTCAATGCGGCGTATACAGATCTCGCTCCTGGTCTCCACAACCGTTACTGAATCTGCAGCCAACGTGTCACGCCACCAACGTCTATCTGTGCGACTCGCTGCAGTGAGTATCAGCCATGCCTCGTCGGCCTCAACCGTGCAAGCCAAGCTATCAACGATCATGTTGCGTTGCTCGAGCGCCGGCACCCACCAGTTCGTCATATCGAACTGATGTAAAGGCTCACCAGCAAGCTTCGAAGCAATTTCATCCAGATCAATAACGATGCTCGATGCCGACCGTTCAAAGGCCACGTATGTGCTCTTACCAGCAGATGGAGGGCCACAGACGATATGAACAGGTATAAGCGGCTTAGCGGCCACCCGTGGAAACCACAGTGCCCTGAGTGCATCTGGATCCGAGGCCTTCCCTCTTTGGTCAGGCTGCATCGTCAGGCCCACCAGCAGGTATGGCTGCATTCCTGCGCCGATCATCTTTCGCTGTCTTCTCTCGATGATGCTGATGGCAAAGAGACATGAGGTTGGTTTCATCAAGTCGCCTTGACCAGTCCTCAGAGATCGGTACCACGTGATCAACGATGTCTACGGGTGTCAGCTTACCCACCTCTTTGCAACGCTCACATAAGGGGTGAGACTTCCTGAATCGTTTAGACAGCTTCTGCCACGTCCAATCATAGCCACGTGCTGCTGGTGATGCTTTTCGCCTGCCATGGTGGATTGCAGTGCCTGCCGTCCGTTTCTTATGTTTGTCACAGAATCGAGAACGCGTGAGCTGACCGCAGCCCGGCTTGTTGCATGGTTTGGGTGATGAAATTGGCATTACGGTTTCCTATGCTTGCTGCGCTTTAGTTGAACTAAATTGTGTTCATACCCGGAAAAACCGAGAAGTTGGCACTGGTGCCAGTTACCTCTGGCTGTAGTCGCAACATTCGATTTGCCTTGCAGGTATACCCATCTTGATGTCGAGGCGAGCGGTGCAACTACCCAGGCCGGTATCCGGATGTTGTTCATTGCACTCGAAGTACCGACAATCACCACAGCGCACCCACACCGCCTGAATGCTCTCTGTGGGTGCCTGCATAGAGCCATGGCCATAAGTACGTTTGATGGCACTGGCGATCGTTGCAGCATGCTTGGGTAGCTTGTAGTCGGGCTCCTCGCACAGATCCGTTATGTCCTGCTCGGTGAACATAGATTCCACCTGGTGCCTGGCCACATCGTGAGACAGGCACAGTGCTATGAACCGCGGCCAACGGGTGGGCTCACTCCAGACTTCATTCAAGATTTCACCATTAGGCACAGAACCCACAGTACCCACAGAACCACCTGCAATGGGTGCTTCTGTGGGTTTAGTGGGTTTAGTGCCTGAGGGCGGAGAACGAACAATATCCCGCCAACTCATTGCACACCCCCTACAAGCTCAGGCCTCACAACTACGATGGGTGAACCCGGTCTTCCGTTGTTCGGATTGCTTACTTGGTCAACGACATAAACGTATCCACGCTCCTCGAGGTAATCCACGGCAGACTCAACAAGCTTGGCTGTGGGTAGCCGGTGCTTAACACCTGCGTGTATGTTTCTTCTGGTGGTCGATGGCAACTTCATTCGCCGTAGCCAGTCAAGCACTGTCCGAGCATTGTTCATAGCCTCATCACTACCCATGGCCGATAGAACAGCTCTACTGTGCTTGATGGCCACTGCTACAACCTCAAGAGCAGCGCCCATAGTCTCAACATCGATCGGTGTATCCCAGGGGTGCCCGTGAGCGTGAAGTGCGCTGTGCATAACACCAGCAATACGTATTGCTGCTCCAGCCGCTTTACCCGCCCATTTTTTGTGGTTGGCCATCGATCCGTCTGGCCGCATTTCAACCTCCACCCACTGGCGGAAATTCTGCCATTCACTACGCGCTTCAGGCGATAGCTCGACCTCGTAGCACCCATTGGCTGTATTCACATTCGCCGGCCAGTTGAGCATTGCCTGTACACCAGCGTGATACGTTGTTCTGACCCCCTGTGGTATCGATGGCGCATCCAACGTCCGATAGCCGAGTCGTGATGCTGGCAAAAAATAGAGGAACCGAGCGAGCAACCCACGCCCCTCACCACCTTTGATGGAAGCCAAGGCATTGAACACTTCTGGCTGTGGGCTTATTCCGATAGTGATCCGCGGATACTTCAACTTCACTGAGTCACGACTTAAACGATCGGTTACATCACTGTCACCACTATGCCCTTTCAGAAACAGATCAAGGTTCGGTGTTCCGCCTGTATAGCGACCTGCGAGAATGTCTATGATGGCCCCCTCCGACGACATCAGCGCCATACACTCAGAATGCTGGCCGAGCATCGCACCAAACGTCTCAGGCGTTGCATCTGACGTCCACAACCGCGTAGGCACTGGGATATCAGGAAGGTCACTTTCCAACTGCTTTATTTCATCTTGATACCTCTGAACATCTCCGGCCTTGGTCTTGACGTTGGCCGCTGCTGAACGGAGCGCTTTTATCCTTGCATCCATTGTCAATCGGTCGCTGGTTGTATCCCTGATCGCTACCGCGAGTGCTTCCGCTTGATCTGACTCCCATATCTGAAGTGGCTCTTTGGCCGCGCTTTCCACAGCGCTCTTCAGGTTCGCCGGTTCAAGCGCTGGCGCCACCCACAGGCATGTTGGCTCCGTGTAGTCATCACTGATTCGCACGACTATTCTTCGAGCAGCAGCGGCTGCGACTACCGCCAGAATCATTCCACCAGGCAACTCTGCAGGTGTCTCAGTGCTGGCTGACAGCGCACGAGCGAAAGCCCCCATCCATGTGGGGAACAGTGCCAGATCAAGGCTTGGCAGTTGCTCTGCATCCATGGATATCAGGCTCGGCCACTCGTACTGATCAGAGGTTGCGAGTTCTGTTGCTTGGTTAATAGATTTGGCTTTGCGCAAAAGCTTTATAACATCGTCCTCAGACACCTTCAGATCGATAGCCAACCGTTGATAGCTCTGCTCTCCATCAGGCTTGCTGACCAATTCGCGCAGCCTACATTCGTGTCTATCGAACGTCTGCTGCAGGCTCGTCATGAAAGCCTCCAATGGAAAAACACCAGGTTATGGTTACGACATTCTGCCGCTGTGATCGAGTTGGTATAATGTGGGTGATGGTTTCGTCTTGCCGTTGCGCTCTGCCCGGAGCGCTGCGGCCGTTGTGCCGCCATCAGGCAACGTCCGTAGCAGACTCAGTCTCTGCAGGCTTCCATGCACCTGTATCAATCAACTGCCGAATGTCACTGACACGCCATACAGTGGTGCGCTTGCTCAGCTTCATTGCTGGTGGGTAGATACCGTCCTTGATTCCTTGCCACCAGGCAGTGCGACCAACAGGAATAATCGGTGGTATCGGTGGAGTAGCTTTCTTGTCGCCAAGTATCTGCTTGAGTCTTACGTAGCCAGTCTCTGGAAGTGTGTTCGATGACATCTGTTTGCGTCCGTTTACGGTAGGAGCAACCCATTATTCACATGGATTTTGTCAACGCACCTGCTGACAAACAGAAAATCATTGATGGATTTTGATCCAATTACTCACCGTCGCACGACTGACTCCGTATTTTTCAGCTATTCGGGTTTTCAGATTCGTAACGCCAATACGTTGGGGTTTCGGCAACGACAAATTCTCATTTTGTGCAGTGTTGTATTCCTGTACTGCCTTACGCTGTAGTTCTGGAGGAGCACCATTTTTCTGCTTTAGCTGGCCTCTGCCACTTATTACCTCTCTCTCGAGCTGGGCTACGTTCAGTAGCATGCGGTTGTCCATCACACTAAGAGCTTCTTGGACAAGCGAAACTACAGTCCACATAACTTCATCTGGAAGATCTTCGGTATCCAGTTCATTCAACCAACGTCGAATCCTCTTTGTAGAGAATTCCATCTGGTGCGCAAACGCTAATGGCGTACACGGGTCGGCGCTCATACCGACATATACAGCGTTGCTCGGACAGTTTGTATTGCCCTCAAACGATTCAGGCAACTTTTCCAATGTACTTGAATACCCGTGCAGTCTAGCTACTGCCTTGGCCTCACTCTCGATGCGTCCTAGAGCGTTTTCTAGTTTCTTACGCACGGGCATTTCAAGTGCTTCAATCGCTGCGTGAATCTCATCCTCCGTCGTGGCGTTTATTCTCTCCTCGAGAATCAGGCCCTTGCGCCACTCGCCATCGATCAGTACTTTTGAATGGTTAGATACTTCTCTACTCGGCCCTTCTTCTGCCGTCACAGACTTACGCGCATCTTCGCTCATTGACTGGCTGCCAACTGCACAACCTTCGCAGGGTGCTTGAGCGCATCCAAGTAGTCAGCCCATTGCTGCATCATCTTCCGCCGCTCATCGAAGTATCGGGCCTTGTTGTAACGGCCTCTCATGGTTCGATCAGCATGGTGTAGCTGTACTTCGATCAGATCCGGGTCGAACCCTCTGGCCTCATTGAGTAGCGTTGACGCGGTATGCCTGAACCCGTGTGCAACATGTTCTTCCTGAGCGACGTCGAGGCGGCGTAAGCCAGCGTTCAAACTGTTGTCACTGATCGGTCGCTTGTTGCTGCGGATACCGGGGAACAACAGGCCATCGTTGCCCGTAAGCTCCTGCAAATCCTTCAGTACAGTTATTGCCTGGTTGGACAATGGCACGATGTGGTTACCGTTCTGGCTTCGCTTCATGCGAGCGGCCGGGATGGTCCACACTTTCCGGGCAATATCGAATTCCGACCATTCAGCGTTGCGTAGCTCCCCAGGACGAACGAACACCAGAGGCAGCAGGCGTAGTGCACACCTGACCGTGTGGGTGCCGTTGTAACCATCTATTGCCCGCAGTACTTCACCTAGGCGGGCAGGGTCAGTGATGTGTGGATAGGAGCGCTTACCCACAGATGCCAGTGCACCCCGCAGAGCCGACGTCGGGTCATACACGCACCGGCCAGTAGCAATGGCATAGCGGAACACTGAACCCAATGACTGCTTGATCCTGTGCGCGCTCTCAACAGCTCCCCTGCCCTCTACCTTGCGCAGGCATTCGAGAACCTCTGGTGGTGTGATCTCGGCAACCGGTCGATGTCCCAGTACCGGGTATACATCGTTCTCCAGCCGCAGGTTCACTTTGCATCGATGAGACTCTTTCCAAGTTGTCTGACGGGCGATCCATTCCTTGGCGATGTCCTCAAGCGCGTTATGTTCCCGGCGTGACTCCTCGAGTGCCCGGCCTTGCCTCGCTACCACTGGATCCACCTTGTGTGCTCGGAGATCAGTGCGGGCCCGCTGGTGGATGTCACGGGCAAGATTCAGACTCACTGCCGGATAACTGCCGATACCCATTGATTTGCGCTTGCCTTCTAACTGGTAGTCATATCGCCATGACTTGCGAGTGGGTGTAACGATCAGAAACAGGCCATTGCCATCGGACAGTTTCCGGGTCTTATCACCTGGACTAGGCTTGGCGGTTTTCACCGCTGCATCAGTGAGTCGTTTGGAACCAGCCATATCGTCAACCTGCGGTATGTGATTCGCCCGTTTTCAGGCGTACCGCAGAAACGTACCGCACTCGGTAGCGGATTACAACGAATGATGATGAACACTGCCGGACGCTAACCCACTGTTATTGCTGGGTATCGGATGTCAACGGAGGGTGTCGGATACTGGGGTGGTGGAGCTACGCGGGATCGAACCGCGGACCTCTTGCATGCCATGCAAGCGCTCTCCCAGCTGAGCTATAGCCCCACAACGGCAGCGAAGATTAAGGCGTGTGGAGTTCAGTGTCAAGCCCGTCTGGCAAAATAGGTCAAAATGGGTATGCTGGACGTGGAATGGTTGAGCCGATCCGCTGTCAGACCCATGCTCATACCCAATTAACTGGCCCTTTACCCTTCTCTGGAATCCTACCCTTGGTCAATCAGTATTATTCGAACCCGACATACAACGTCCTGACGCACCCGCGTGAACATCTCACGTACTCGGCATCGAGCCGGTACCGCACCACGAATCTGTCAGACAACTGATGTTCATCCCAATGGGTACCGTTGTCGCCGTCTGCATGATGCTGACAGTGCTGTTTGCCAGTCGATTCCCTTGGCTCGGCCTGAACAAGGTTTCACCACCCTGGCTGTTGCGCATTCTTGGTGTTATCGCCGTAGCCGCCGGTTTGTGGAATGCGCTCTGGTACGGCCTACGCCATCTGGGCGAATTCTGGGGGCACATGGCTTTGGGGTCAGGTGTGCTGCTGGTGCTTCTGGGAGTCTTGCTTTACCTGCCCGCCAGTGAGCAGCCCAAAAAACTCAACAATCTGCGACCGTTCGCCGTGGTGGCACTACTCGCCTTTGGTCTGTACTACGGCTGGACTTTATACCGCTTGTAACAGCACCCCATCTTCCGCTCCAACTTCAGTACTGATTACGGCGTTCACGCAACTCAGCAAATACAGCAACCTCATCCGCGTCTTCCATGCCCAACGATACTCTGAGTTGAGCATTGTCGGTGCGTAGAAAAGGGTTAGTCTTTTTCTCCAGTTGCATCAACACAGGCACGGTTGCCTTGTCTGCCTTGCGCAACTGCGTAACTTCATCTGCACGACTGGCTACGTCGCTGTTGTTAGGGTCTACATCCAGAGCAAAGCGTGCATTAGTGGCTGTGTATTCGTGAGCGCAATACACCAGAGTGTCATCGGGCAGTTGCTTGAGTTTGTTGACGCTGTTGAGCATCATGGCTGCATCACCTTCAAACAAACGGCCACAGCCCATGGAGAACAAAGTATCTCCGGTAAACACAAGCTTGTCGTCAGGGAAATGAAAGTTGACCATGTCTTTGGTGTGGCCAGGTGTGTGTATGACGTTCACCGTGCGATTGGCAAATTGAAATTCGTCCCCGTCGCTCACTTTACTATCAAGACCCTCGATGGGAGTCGATAATTGCACAGGCCCCGTTACGTGACATTGTGTTGCTTTTTTTATGTCCAGTAGTCCTGCCGTATGATCTGCATGGTGGTGAGTGATCAATAGATGAGTCAGCGTCCAGCCGTTTTTCTTCAACGCATCTAGTGCCGCCTGCGCATCGCCCGCATCTATGCACGCAGTTTGTCCGGTATCGGCATCGTTCACCAATACGCCGTAGTTGTCTGAACCGTAGGGGAACTGATAGCAAGTCAATGAAGACATGGAATTCACTCGTTAATAGATGTGGAGGAAAATATAGTCCAGTACAACAGTTGAAAGATTAAAGTCGAATGGCAATGCATTAAGGCCGTCATCCCCGCGAAGGCGGAGACCCTGCGCGGTTTTACATGGATTCTTAGCCTCCACGGGAAAGACGAATTGGCTTTACTGCAGTGCCATTCGATTAAAGCCTATAGCTTAAAGGCATCATCAGCCATGCCTTGCACTTGTTCGTAAACACCCGGGCTTGCGACAACAACACGCCCGCCCGATGCGATCATGGTGCTCATATCGAAAGGCTCGACCACACCACCGGCCTCTTCTATAAGCAACATGGCAGCAATACAATCCCACGCATTCATATGTGGCTCAACGTAACCGACAAGACGACCAGCCGCCACACAAGCCAGATCCAGCGCACCAGAACCACTGCGTCGGAACAATCCATTTTGTTCCAGTAGCGTAGTAAGCAGTCGTAGCGTCTGGCCGGCAGGTACTCGCGTGCTGTGCCCGACTCCCAGAGTGCCTTGATCAAGACTATCAACCGCACTGACTCTGATGCTCTTGCCGTTGAGTGTAACGCCGCCACCTCTTGTTGCCTCAAACGTCTCACCAACCACGGGGTCACGAATAACCGCACTGACTGTCTGATCATCATGCACACAAGCTAGCACCACACACCAACCGGGCATTCCGTTAACGAAATTGGTGGTGCCGTCTATCGGATCAATCACCCAGGTAAATCCACTGGTACCTGTCACGTCGCCATGCTCTTCTCCCACAATGCCGTCATCAGGAAAGGCACTGACAAGCGCTGCGCGTATCTGGTCTTCAACGCTCTTGTCAGCATTGGATACCCAATCCTGCAGACCCTTGATTTCAATATCCAGTGAGTCGCGATCCTTGAACAATCCGAGAGCAAGATCAGCTGCGCTGTGCACAATGGACTGTGCCGCTTCGTGACGCTTGCTGATATCAGCCTTATCGGATGAAGACAGGTCTGTCGATGATGAGTTCATGAGTTTTAGCTTGCGTTAAAGATCAAAATAGTTGCCCAGTGTCAGGCTTTGTTATCTTCACCCGCAGCGGCACAGCCTGCCGCATCGGGTGTGCCACTGACATAACGCAGAATCTCGACCACTTGCTCAGGTGTCTGTGCCCAACCCATGGCCGCGGCATCCACCTCTTTGAGCGGGTGAATGATATCTTCATCGTGCAAGGTGATATAGGGCTTGCCCAGCGCGGCACATTGCCCGGCATCGAAAGCGGCATTCCATTGCTTGTATTGACTGCCGAAGCGAATGATCGCTACATCGCATTGCTGGATCTGCGTGCGGGTTCTGATGCTGTTGACCTTGGAGGACTGGTGATCGCGCCAGAAGCCAGACTCGGCCTGTCCCAGAACATCACCGGCTGCATCACTGGCTCCGTGATTGGTTACCGCTGAATGAAATTGTAGTGGCAACCCTGCAGCCTCGGAAGCCTGCATAATGCGCTCACGCCAATCGGTATGAATTTCACCGGATAAATACACTGACCAGACTTGTTTCATGTTGTGCTCCCGTATGTGGTTGTGCAGCTGGAGCTGCCTGAAGTTATCTATCTTGCCTTAGCTGGTTCAAACATGCTCAACTACCTGCAAAATACCCTGATGCTGTCGCCATTGGAACTGACAGTGAGCGTGGCCGTGGTTTTCGTGGCAGGAATGGTTCGTGGGTTTGCAGGATTTGGCCTGTCTGCATTGGTCATGGCGGGCCTAGCTTTGATTATTCCACCGGTCAGTCTGATACCGGTCTGTTTCATGCTGGAGGGGACAGCCAGCATGATCATGATCCGTGGTGGCTTTAAAAACGCTGATCGGAAAATAGCCTATGGTCTGGCTATCGGCTCTGCCATTGGCGTACCGTTCGGCTTGCTCACCACCATGAATGTCTCTGTCGATACCTCCCGGTTATTGGCACTGAGCCTGATACTGGTGCTGGCATTTCTGCAGCTGGTGAAAAAATCCCCGGCATTTCTGGCCACCAGACCCGGGCTTTACATCACCGGGTTGGTAGCAGGATTTGCCACCGGTATTGCCAGCGTGGGCGGCATGGTAGTGGCGTTGTATGTACTGGCTCAGCAAGCACCGGCTGCCAGAATGCGTGCCTCTCTGGTGCTGTTTCTGTTCCTCGGGCTGTTTACATCCGTCATCTGGTTATCACTCTCAGGCATGCTCGATGCACTTGCCATAAAACGAGCCTCCTTTCTCGTCCCCGTTGTTATCGCGGGGGTGTTGACGGGTAGCTATCTGTTTCGCCCTTCGCTTGAAGGGCTCTACAAGCGGTTTTGCCTGATACTGCTCATCGGGCTTGCCATTACAGGTTTACTTCGCCAGCTGTTGGTTTAACCACTAACCCGGTAACGCGATCAAGCTGCTGCAGATTTGCACACGGTAATAGCAGCGTCCAGTCGCGCTAAAACATCGGATTTTTCAATCAATGCCAGAGTATCAGCCAGTGATGGCGACTGTGTGCCACCGGTGATGGCCAACCGTAATGGTTGCCCCAGTTTGCCAAAGCCTATGCCGAGAGATTCAACGCAGGCATCCAGCGCCAATTGAATACCTGTGGCGCTCCAATCATCCAGTGAGGATAATCCTGAGCTTGCGCTTTGCAACACGTCAGCGGTAGCCTGCTTGAACTGCTTGGCTTGCGCCTTTTGATCGTAAGCCTCCGGTGCATGGTAGAAGTAGCGCATGGATTCAGCCATCTCCAGCAATGTCTTGGCGCGCTCACGCAGCAAATTGGCGACAGAGGCACGTGATGCCCCGTGACTGGTATCGATGTCCAGCTTGTCCAGATACGGCCCTAGCGCTTCGCTCAGGCGATCGACATCGGTGCTCTGCAGATACTGCTGACTCACCCACTCCAGTTTCTTGTCATCAAATACTGAGCCAGACCGGTTAACCGCTTCCAGTGTAAACAGATCCTGCATTTCAGCCAGCGTAAAGAGCTCCTGATCCTGGTGCGACCAACCCAGTCGAACCAGATAATTCAATAGCGCCTCAGGCAAAAATCCATCTTCCTGATACTGCATGACACTGACTGCGCCGTGGCGCTTCGACATCCGCTTGCCGTCTTCTCCCAGAATCATCGGCAAGTGAGCATAGACCGGTCTTTGGGCACCCAGCGCCTCCAGTATGTTGATCTGCCTGGGCGTGTTATTGATATGGTCATCACCACGAATCACATGCGTGATCTGCATGTCCATATCGTCCACAACCACCGTCAGGTTGTAGGTGGGCACACCATCCGAACGCATGATGACCAGATCATCAAGCTCGGCATTATCGATGACTATTGGCCCTTTCACCGCATCATCAATAGTGACCTTGCCCGAGTCAGGATTTCTGAATCTCACCACGGGGCTTACGCCTTCAGGTGGGGTATCGGTACGGTCGCGCCAGTAGCCGTTGTAGCGCGGCTTCTCCTTGCGGGCAATCGCCTCTTCGCGCATTGCATCCAGCTCTGCCGGCGTGGTGTAGCAATGATAAGCGTGACCCGAAGCGATCAGCTGATCGACCACTTCACGGTAACGATCAAAACGCTTGGTCTGGTAGAACGGACCCTCGTCATAATCCAGCCCGAGCCAATCCATGCTGTCCAGAATTGCCTGTACGGATTCTTCCGTAGAGCGCGCCAAGTCCGTGTCTTCGATACGCAGAATAAATTCGCCACCGTGTTTTCGTGCAAACAGGTAGCAGAACAACGCTGTGCGGGCCCCGCCAATATGCAGGTAACCAGTGGGGCTGGGGGCGAATCGAGTACGAACCTTCATGATTCTGGAATGGGCGTTGGCAGGCGGGCTGGCAGTGTAGCAAAGCCACCAGCCAAAAAATTCCCCACCTGAATGGGTATTGCGCCCATACGGCACGCACCCGATGCGGCGTTATACTGTCACTGCCAACGATAACTGTACAAGAGCATGTCTGCACCCATACCTTCTGAGCCCTCAACGGCTCCAGCCTCCGGACCGAATCCAGCGTCACCGAAGAGCGGCCCGCGCTGGTTTTCCTGTGCAGCGACCGATGTGGGCCACGTGCGCAAGATCAACGAAGACTCCTACCTGGATTCGCAGGAACAGTCACTGTGGGTCGTTGCAGACGGTATGGGAGGCCACACCCGTGGAGATAGAGCCAGCCAGTGCATCATCGAAGCGCTACAGGGTTTTATAGCACTACCTAAGCCATTGGATAGTGTGGACGACCTGCTCAACCGGCTAAGCGTTGCCAACGAGGCATGCAGAGAAGCGGCGCAAGGACAGGTTATGGGGAGCACCGTGGCGGCCCTGTACCTGCACGACGACAATGCCTACATTCTGTGGGCTGGCGACAGCCGCATCTATCGCCGCCGTGGAGACGGATTCTCGCAGCTGACGGACGATCACAGTCTCGTTCAAGAATTGCATCGTTTAGGCGAACTGAGCGCTGAGGAGGCCGAGAACCATCCCTCCTCCAATGTCATCACTCGAGCCATTGGCGTGGCGGATGACATCGAGATACAGGTCAGGCAGATCAAACTGGAGCCAGGTGATCGTTTTCTACTGTGCAGCGATGGCCTGTTCAAAGACGTCAAACCCGAAGAGGTGAACCGGAATCTGTCGCTTCCATCGCCCAGACAGGCACTTGACGAGTTGGTCAAGCTGGCTCTCAGACGCGGTGGAACCGACAACGTCACGGGTATCGTCGTACAGGTAGCTACGGCCTGAATCGGGTTGTTGCCTACGATATCTGAATAGCAACCGCCTGCATCAGGTGGTTACCTCCACTATCCCAACGGGCAGCTGAATCAGGCCACCCGCAGGATGGGAGCGCTACTCAAAGCTCTCCCGAATAACGTACAGCAGGCTGTTTTCATTGACGACGGCATTGACCACTATGCGTGATATCAGTGGAGCTCCTCCCTTGAAATCCGAGCCTAACTCAGCCTGAGTGGTGCCTGGAAAGGAGAATGAACCGGTATCGGGTACAGTGCATGTAACGGTCACACCGTCTTCGAGAAAAAAACCACCAGCAGTCGTGGCAAAAATCCTGATCATGCCACCCGGGTCCTCTGCAGCATCCCAACTAAAACGCGTGCTGGCAGAGATCCCCTCAGCAGTGTCGGTGTCTACACCTGTCAGCGTGGTTATCGCAGGCACTAGGGCCTGCGAAAAAGCAGAAAATTCGCCGCTACCCGGTACATCGACACTTAGACCTGCCGGTACGGAACCCGCCATGAACATCTGCATGTTCGGTAAATCGTAGAACAGGAAACCTGCACCGGGTTGCTCGGACAACGTAGCGTAGGTACCGCCAGTGCTGGTCAATACTATCGACTCTCCTGCACTCACCGAGCTCTTGTTAACACCCGGGACTGTGGGGATGAAGCCTGCACTGATTTCTTCGAAGTCGATGACGTCATCGCTCTGCACCTGGCAACGACCCGTGGTGCCATCAAACTGGCTTTGAAGAAATTCGGCCGAGGTGCCACGCTCCAGCCTGAAAAAGCCACCCACCATATCGGCGATCAAGCCAGCATCATCACCCACCGTGACAGCGCCATAGTGAGTGATAGTACCAGCTGGTGCAGTCGCTTCAGAGAACACAGGCTGGATGACTCCTGCATCATCAGGCGGAAAAGCCGAGCTATCAGATCCGCCAACAGGACCCGTTGTGCCATCTCCTGAACCACCAGAGCAGGCAGTGAGGGTGAACGAAACCGCTGCTAACAGTAGAATTCGAGTATGAGCTTGCATGCGTAAACCTTTGCTATGACTGTGTTGCATGTACCGTGGCTCGATAGCGTATCGAAGCATCGATGATGCGTTTGAAATCTGTGAAAGCTGCGCCACGGTACGTTTGAATAGTGGTCCGAGTCTGCGTTTCACACCTGCCCTGCAGTAGCGTTGTTCATCACGCCACTGCAGGGGTCTCACTGCGCGAGGCTAGATAGCCTGCTTTTAAGAACCTAAAACCGTAAGAATCTTAAGAACCACTCAGAGGTGTCGTCAGGTACGGAAAGGCGTTATCGAACTGCCCTGCGTTCTGAGGAGCACCATCAGTCAACGGTGCATTTCCAACCGGCGCATCTGCAGGTGTGCATAAGCCAAGGTTGTCACCTTCGTCACCAGCGGTACCGTTGGCATCCAGGTCCACAGCAATCGGATGGCACAGAGCACCCATCATGACGCGCAGTGCAATGTCAGTAACATCATCACCCGGTCGACGTCCGTTCGGGAAGCCTGCGAGATCTCCACCCGCCACACCCAGATTAATCTGGTCGTCTTTGGCAGTAGCGGCAATGCCTGTGTTCAAACGAAGCATCTCTGAAGGCGTTACCGTGGCCAGCTGATTAACACCGGGAAAGCCTGTGAGGAACGCTGTGACCAGATCTGTTCTAGGCAGGTTGGAAGGCGCAATGTTATCTGTCGCACCTAACGGCTCGCGGAATAGAATGTCCAGTATTGCCGGTAGCGTCGGTGAGGTAACGTAGGTTGCAAATTGCCCGTCATCCTTTGGCTCACTGGTGTTGAACATGTCCTTGTCTGGCAGTCCGATGACCACTTCATTGACCAGAGGATTACTCAAACGAGACAACTGTCGGTACTCACCTGAATACTCGATAGGTTGACGATAGGTCGGGTTTGTAGAGATGGTTTGTGTGCTGCGTACACTGGAGGAGGTCCAGGCACCGATAACACCATTACCAGAACCTGTCAGGCAGTCTTTATGAACCTCTAGTGCCAGTGTTGTAATATTTTTGTCTGCAAGATCATTACGGGCAGGATCATCAGGCAGAGCAGAGGTTAACGGTACAAAATTGACCAGATCGAATATTTCGGCAAGTGCAACAGAGAAACTCTCTTTACGTTGACCGGCAAATACGCGCCCGTGTTGAGCACCTTCAGGGCATTGTTCGAACCTCACATCATAATACGCTTCACCGGAATTGCTCAGGCTTTTGACATAGTTGTCATAGCCTTCAGGAAATGACTTGCTACCGACATTGTCATAAGGCTTGGAGAAGATGCGTAACCCGGAATCTGGGCGCGTTGTCCATACGGGTGACTGTGATCGACGGTCACCTTCAATCATGCCAACAAAATAGGTTTCGTTAACATTCAGAACACTTTGATTGTCGCCTGTACCCAGACCACCGATGTTCTTGAATGCGACAGGCACGCTATCATCACCAATCTGCAGTGCAAAACCCTGATCGCCATTGGCAAGACCATTGTCGAAATCAAACAGGAAAGTAATGTCTTCTACCGCATCACCATCGTTATCGACGTGAATCTCGTAGATTGCATCAGGATTCATGGAAAAGTAGTTCGGACCACCGTAAACATCCTGCAGGGGCTGATAGTTGGCGATCAACGTGACAAAGTCTTCACGACCTGGCTCGTAACTGCTGAACACGTAGAAGTCAGTCGCATCGACTTTGGGGCGGGATTTGATAAATGGTGCTTCGGCGTGCGATGAAGCTGTTGCGTTCGCACTCAGAACGGCACTGATGGCCGCGGCAAGTGTCAAAACGTTGATGCCCTTGGGCTTGAAAATCATGAACTATCTCCTCTATTGGAGTGCGCACGAACGGGTTGCACTCCATTTTGTTGAACTGTTTCGCCGTAGCTACACGGCCTTATTTGAACTACGTCAGAATTCGAGCTTGTTTGCTACGTTCCGATTAAAGTTACGGTGGAGAGATGGGTAAAAGATGCAACCGTTCGAAAATTGTGAAAACAAGCTGAATTACGCATAAACTGCATGCGTCTTTTTCCGAAAACGCGGCGTACCTGCCTCATGAATGACGTGGAAATACCCGATGCAGTGCTGCTGCGAGGAGATCCGGATCTCAGTGCTCTGATAAGCGCCTGTGCAGAAGGCAATCATCAAGCACTTGAAAAGCTCTACAAGGCCACGTCACCCTATGTATTCGCGGTACTCCGACGAATACTACGAACAGAAGCGTTAGCGGAAGAGGCTTTGCAAGAGACATTCATCAAAATATGGGGAAACGCGAATCAGTACACCGCATCGCGTAGTGCTCCAAAGACATGGTTGGTCAGCATCGCACGCAACCATGCCATCGATGTGCTCAGACGCCGCCGCACGCGTGAAGACGTGGAGCTGAATCTTGACAATGATGCTATTGACATCATGCCCTCCTACGAACCCTCCATAGAAACGGAAATAGAAACGACTCAGCTGCTGGATCGCTGCCTGGAGGAACTTTCCGAACCCGCCAGAGAGTGTGTTGTCAGAGCGTACTGCGAAGGGTTCTCTGCTGACGAACTCAGCGACAAGCTGGAAAGGCCGCTTGGTACGGTAAAAAGCTGGATACGGCGAAGTCTTATATCGTTGAGGGAGTGTCTCGATGGATACGCCTGATGAGCAGTGGTGGGATGCACAGGCAGGTGAGTTTGTTCTGGGTACACTGCGCGGTGCTGAGCGAGATGTCTTTCAGAAAATTCTCGCCACCGATAGCGATGTGCAACGCAGAGTAGAATACTGGCAGCAGCGCTTTGCTCATCTTGATGAGCAGATAGAATCGGTACTCCCACCAGACTATATACTGCCGCTGATTATCGAGCGTGTACGTAACGGTGATAGCCATGATGCGCCAGTAGCTAACAACACCGCATTCAATACAGTGTCAGATACAGCAAGTCAGCAAGCGCCGTCGACGCCTGCCAGCAAAGTTGTCGATACCGCTAATGCTGCCCCTGAACACTCTTCCAACGTAGAGGTGATGCCTCAGCGAGAGGAAAGATCACACAAGAGGAGCCGTTCATCACGTCGAGCCATACGAACCTGGAAAACGGTGTCAGCCTTTGCTGTGGCCGCAACAGTTGCCTTGGCAGCCTTACTGGTACAGACGCTCAATCAGCCAATACCGGTTACCGACACCTCACTGAAAGTTGTAAGCGTTGTGCAGAGTGAAGAGATGGATGCGCTATGGGTACTCACGACACAATCTGATAGTGCGGTACTGCAGGCGGTAGCACTGGCGCCACCCCCTATAGATAGCACACAGAGTTATCAGTTATGGATGGTGAAGCCAGACGATGCGGGCGTCAGCTCTGTCGGGCTGCTACCACTGGATGTCGGTGAGACAAAACAACTCACGCTTCAAATACCGACAGAGCAGGCGCAACTGTTTGCAGTCAGCCTGGAACCTGCGGGCGGATCACAGGAGCCAGGACCTTCCGGCCCTGTATTGTTTACCGGAGCAATCACGGCCGTAACCGACAACCCGTAAAGCGGCAACTCGTTGTATAAGGCATTATGTCGGTTACCCGGATATCGCTATCCGGGTAACTGACAACAGGAAACGCAAGCCTGGGCAATGCGCGACTAATGAACGACTGCGATGCCCGGCGTGACTTCCTGATTACTGAAAGTCAGCTGATCTGCTGACACATCGATATACACCTTGTCTCCCGGTGCAAATTCACCACCCAATATCAGCTGGGCCAGAGGATTCTCCAGCTGTTGCTGAATCTCGCGCCTTAATGGTCGTGCGCCGTAGACGGGATCAAACCCGGCCTCACCGATACGATCCAGCG
>ENA-ORXT01002887-ORXT01002887.1-marine-metagenome-genome-assembly--contig:-NODE-2887-length-19809-cov-5.697953_pt1 | contig 19809 bp, 16 predicted proteins | sample MGYA00237868_ERZ511482 | MGnify/ENA metagenome assembly ERZ511482
GCCCGCCTTGACCAGCCCCTCGGCCACGCGGTCCGCCCCGCGCTTGGTGCGGGTGAAGACGATGGAGCGGTCGATCTCGGGGTTGCCCATCAGTTCGATGAGCTTGTCCTTCTTCTCGGCATGGGGCAGGTGGATGACCCGCTGCTCGATCCGGTCGATGGGTTTGGACACGACCGAGACGGCGACCTCTGCCGGGTTCGTCAGGAAGTCATGGGCCAGCGCCTTGATCTGCTTGGGCATGGTTGCCGAGAACAGCATCGTCTGGCGCTTCTTGGGGAGCGCGGCCATGACCTTGCGGATCGCGGGGACGAAGCCGAGATCGAGCATCTGGTCACCCTCGTCCAGCACGATGACGGAGGTGCCGTCGAGCCGGATGGTGCCGGTATCCATGTGGTCGAGCAGGCGGCCGGGGGTGGCGACCAGCACGTCGACGCCGGGGGCCATCGCCTTGATCTGCGGGTTGTGCTTCACGCCGCCGACGACGACGGCCACGGCGGGCTTCATGTGCTTGCCGTAGATGCGGATATTGTCGGCGATCTGGGCGGCCAGCTCGCGCGTGGGGGCCAGGATCAGGGCGGTACAGCCCTTGCGCGGGGGCGTGATCTCCATCGTATGGATGCGGCTGAGGACCGGCAGCACGAAGGCGGCGGTCTTGCCGGTGCCGGTCTGGGCGATGCCGATGACGTCGCGCTGCTCCAGCACCTTGGGGATCACCTGGGCCTGGATGGGGGTCGGAGTGGTGTAGCCTTCGCCCTGGATGGCGCGAAGGAGGGGTTCGGCGAGGCCGAGATCGGTAAATTGGGTCAAGAGACGACTTTCATATGTGCCGATACGCGCCCTTGGGGCCGCGCAGGCGAATACCGTAGAAATGAGAGACTTGCGCGAAAAAGCCGCTTGTGGGCTTTGTCCGTCGAACGGACAGGTCAGGAGACAACGGACCTTTTCGGGGCGCTATCGGGCGCGAATGCCGCCAACGATGCAATCGTTCTTCACGCGCGGCTTTCACTGAGCGGCATATAGCATCGCGACAACGGTTCGACAAGGGCGTGCGCGGGGTGCGGAACAATCCCGCCCTTGTCGCGCCCGCCTGCGCGCGCCATCTTGGGGAGCATGAGCCTTGCCCTCTCCGAAACGATCCACGGTGTCGAGATCCGGCGCGGGGCGTTGTCGCCGGACGAACAGGCCGCGCTGGTGGCGGATCTGCGCGCCGTGGCCCGGGCCGCGCCGCCGTTCTCGCCCGTCACCGGATGGGGCAGGCCGATGTCGGTGCGGATCACCGCCGCCGGGCGCTTCTGCTGGTTTTCGGACCGCAAGGGATACCGCTACATCGAGTCGCACCCCGGGACCGGCGCGCCCTTTCCGCCGATCCCGGCGCTGGCGCTGCGGACGTGGCGGGCATTCGAGACGCGGGCCGATCCCGATTGCTGCCTGGTCAACCAGTACCGCGAGGGCGCGCGCATGGGCCTGCACCAGGACCGGGACGAGGCGGATTTCAGCTTTCCGGTCGTGTCGCTGTCGCTGGGCGACCCGGCGCTGTTCCGCATCGGCGGGCAGGAGCGCAAGGGGCCGACGCGGTCCTTCTGGCTGAACTCGGGGGATGCGATGGTATTGCGGGGCGAGACGCGCCTCGCCTTTCACGGGATCGACCGGATCAGGTTCGGCGAGAGCGCGCTGCTGAACGGGGGCGGGCGACTCAATCTCACATTGCGGCGGGTCGCGCCGGTCGCTACGCAGCCACGGGAATCGGGAGACGGATGATGAGACTGATCGTTGACGGCACGGCGCACGAGGTCGATGCGGAGCCGGAGATGCCGCTGCTGTGGGCGCTGCGCGACGAGTTGGGCATCACGGGGCCGAAATACGGCTGCGGTGCGGGGCTGTGCGGGGCCTGCACGGTGCATGTGGACGGGTCTCCGGTGCGGTCCTGCATCACGCCGGTCGGGTCGGTGGCGGGGGCGGTCACGACCGTCGCGGGCCTCGGCACGCCGGATGCGCTGCACGCGGTGCAGGATGCGTGGATCGAGCATCAGGTCGCGCAATGCGGATACTGCCAGTCCGGCCAGATCATGAGCGCCGCCGCCCTGCTTGCCGAAATCCCCGATCCCACGGACGAGCAGATCGATACCGCGATGGCGGGCAACCTGTGCCGCTGCGGAACCTATCCGCGTATCCGGGCTGCGGTGAAGACCGCCGCCGCGACCATGGGAGGGGCATAGCATGGGACGCCTTCGCACCATCGCCCGGCGCAGCTTTCTGATCGGGTCCGCCGCCGTCGCGGGGGGCGTCGCCTTCGGGACATGGGCCTATACCCGTCCGCTGGAGAACCCGCTGGAGGGCGGCCCCGGCACGGCCCTGACGCCCTATGTCGAGATCACGGATACCGGCATCACGATCATCGCGCCCCGCGCCGAGATGGGGCAAGGCATCATGACCACCCTCGCCGCGCTGGTGGCCGAGGAACTGGACGTGTCGCTGGAGGACGTGACCGTGCGCCACGGCCCGGCGAGCGGCACCTATTACAACACCGCGCTGATGAGCGAGGGCATCCCCTTCGCCCCCACCGACGAAAGCTGGCTGGCGGAGACGGCGCGGGGCGCGATGGCGATTCCGGCGCGGTTCATGGGGATGCAGATCACGGGCGGGTCGTCCTCGATCGTCGATGCCTACGACAAGATGCGCCATGCCGGGGCCGCCGCGCGCCTTGCGCTGGTCGAGGCGGCGGCGGTGCGGCTGGGGATGGCGGCGGCGGATCTGAGGACCGAGAACGGCACCGTCATTGCCCCCGACGGCACCGCCCTGCCCTATACGGATCTCGCGCAGGAGGCTGCCGAGATCGACCTGACGGACGAACCGCCCCTCAAACCGCGTAGTGCGTGGAAAGTGCTGGGCACGTCGCAGCCCCGCGTCGACATGGTCGCCAAATGCACCGGCGCGGCGGTCTTCGCCACCGATGTCGCCCTGCCCGACCGGCTGCACGCCACGGTGCGGATGAACCCCGCGCTGGGCGCGCCGATGCGCGGCTTCGATGCGGCGGAGGCGCGCGGGATGCGCGGGGTGGTCGATATCGTCGAGATGAGCGGCGGCGGCATCGCCGTGATCGCCGACAACACCTGGCGCGCGATGCGGGCGGCGCAGGCGGTGCGGATCGACTGGGCCGAGGCACCCTACCCCGCCGATACCGCCGGGCATGTCGCCGCCGTCGAGGCGTCCTTCACCGGGGATGCGCTCGACAGCCGATATCGCGACGACGGGGATGTCGAGGCGGCGCTGGACGCGCGGACCGATATCGTCGAGGCGCAGTACCGCGTCCCCTATCTCGCCCATGCCACGATGGAGCCGATGACGGCGACGGTCTGGCTGCGGGACGGCGCGCTCGACCTGTGGACCGGCACGCAGGCCCCGACCATCGCGCGGGACGAGGCGGCGGCGGTCGCCGGACTGGAGACGGATGCGGTGACCGTCCACACGACGCTGATGGGCGGGGGCTTCGGTCGGCGGGGCGAGATGGATATCGTCAGGCAGGCGGTCGAGATCGCCGGGGCCACCGGGGGCCGCCCGGTCACCCTGACCTGGTCGCGGGCCGAGGACATGACCCACGACGTCTATCGCCCCCTCGCCGCCGCGCGGTTCCGGGGGCGGGTCGAGGATGGCGTTCCCCGCGCCTTCGACCTGTCCCTCGCCGCGCCGTCGGTGATGGAATCGCAGATGGGCCGTCTCGGCATGGCGATGCCGGGGCCGGACGTGACGCTGGTTCAGGGCGCGTGGGAGCAGCCGTGGCGCATCCCGGACTATCGCGTCACCGCCTACCGCACGCCGATGCTGGCCCCGGTGGGGTCGTGGCGGTCGGTCGGGTTCTCCTACACCGCGTTCTTCCACGAGAGCGCACTGGACGAGTTGGCCCATGCGGCGGGGCGCGATCCGCTGGAGATGCGGCTCGACATGGTCACGGATGCGCCCAGCCGCGCGGTGCTGGAGGCGGTGGCGGAGGCGTCGAACTGGGGCGGTGCGCTGCCCGAGGGCCACGGGCGCGGGGTGGCGTTCTGCCTGTCCTTCGGCGTGCCGACGGCGCAGGTGATCGAAGTGGCGGCGACCCCCGACGGCATCCGGCTGGTCAATGCCCATGCGGCGGTCGATGTCGGCATCGCGCTGGACCCGCATACCATCGAGGCGCAGGTGCAGGGGGGCATGGTCTACGGCCTGACCGCTGCGATGATGGGCGGGATCGAGATGGCGGGCGGGCGCGTGGTGCAGACGAACTTCCACGACTACGACGCCCTGCGCATGGGCCAGTGCCCGCCGATCTCGGTCACGATCCTCGAAAACCAGCCGAGGATTCGCGGCATCGGCGAACCCGGCACCCCCCCTGCCGCGCCCGCGCTGGCAAACGCGATCTTCGCGGCGACGGGGCGGCGGATACGGGAACTGCCGATGAACCGGCATGTGGCGTTCGTGTGACGCGATGGGCATGGCGACGGCGGCGGCGGCGATCGGGTCCGGGGCGGAGAACATAGCACCCGCCTCACCCGGTCTCGGCGCGCCCTGCTTCCGGCCCGTGCCGCCGGGGGGTCGTCCTGCGGGTGGTGATGCGCTGGGGCGGGAGGATGATCGAGACGGTCGTTCCCTCGCCCAGATCGCTCCGGATCTCCAGCCGCCCCTCCATCTTCTCCATCAGCGTGGTGGCGATGGAGAGGCCGAGGCCGAGGCCGCCGCGATGGGCGCTGTACTGGTCCGTATGCCCTTGGGCGAACGGCTCGCGCACCCGGTCGAGATCGCCGGGGGCGATGCCGCATCCGCTGTCGGTGACCGTCACGCCGGCCCCCTGGTCGGGGGTTTCGCGAACCTCGATATGCACGAGGCCCCCCCGATCCGAGAATTTCACGGCATTGGTGATGACGTTCACCAGCACCTGCGTCAGGCGAAACGGGTCCGTGCGGACGATCGCGTCGTCCTTGCCCGACGATACCGATACCAGCGTCACCCCGGCCTTGCCTGCCGCCTGATCGCACAGGGCCACGCTGCCCTCGACGATCCGGGTCAGGGGAGTATGCGCGTCCTGCCACGCGACCTTCTGCGCACCCAGGCGCGAAACCTCCAGCAGGTCGTCGATCCCGGTGCGCAGCAGATGCGCGCTGAATCCGATATCGTCGACATACTGGCGATAGCGCGGCGGCTCGACCGGGCCGAACATGCCCTGCTGCATGACTTCGGAGAAGCCGACGATCGCGTTGACCGGCGTGCGCAGTTCGTGGCTGACGCTGGCCAGCAGCCGGTCCTTCGCCCGCCCCGCCTCGGTCGCCTTTTCGTTGAGGACGGTCAGGCGGCGGGTGGTGTCGGCGTGCTCGCGCTCCAGCTTCTCGCGCGCGAAGGTGCCGACCAGGGCCGCGAAGACGCTGATGGTCAGGAAATGTACATTCGTCACGACGGTCGCGAACGAGCTTTGCAGGAACGGGATGCTGACCCAGAACAGCGCATAGCCGAGCAGGCCCGCCCAGGCGGCAGTCATGAACCGGGGCGAGGCCAGCCCGACCCCGAACGCCATGATCATCCCCAGCGAGAACGGCAGCACATCCGCCAGCGGCGGCCCCGCGACGCTCGCCATGACCAGATTGGCGACGACCGTGACGATCCCGACCCCCCCCAGAATCGCCTCGCGCTGCGAGGGGGTCGCCCGTTTCCGGCAGAACAGCGCCCATAATCCCAGCGCCACCGCCGTTGCCGCACACCGGATGGCCAAGACGGTTCGCAGGGCATCCTCGACCAGCAGGATATCGACGACGATGAAGATCCAGAAGGCGAAGATGCCGGCGAGGATCATCCGGCGACGAAAGCGATAGAGGTCGGCGTCGCGCTCGCGCCAGAACACGGCTTCGACCTGCGGATTTTCGAAGGGTGGCAACGTGCAGACGCGCCGGAGCGCCGCCCCTTTTCCAGCCATGCCCATGCCGTGCAGCCCCATGATCGGCAAATCCCCAGACTTCGAGCGCGACGACCGCAAGCGCGGGGTGTCGATTCCCACACCCCTATCGTTTAGTGCGTACACTGTCGATTAAACATGTGCCTGTCCGGACAGGTTATTCGCGGCATAGATCGGTTGCGGCAGGTATTCTATGTATCGAAATGCGACTCCCGGGCGCGGATCACGGCGGACAATGTCTCGTTACAGGGTGTCGCCACGCCGAAACGTGCGCCCAGGACCGAAGCCATCCCGTTCAGCGCATCGATCTCGGATCGGCGGCCCGCGTGGTGATCCAGCAGCATGGAGGGGCGCGCGGCGGGCATGCGCGCGCCGAAGGCGGTGACGTAGGCGACCGGGTCGTCATACGAGAACGCGACCCCCTTCGCCCGGCCGACGGCATAGGTCTCGCGTGCGCAGCCCAGCGCCACGGCCCAGCGGTCGGGGGCGGCCATCAGCTCGCCTATGGTGCAGTCGAACGCGGTGCAGGGCGCGCTGAAGGTGCAGTTGCAGACGTATTTCTCCCATATCAACTGGTCGATATCGGGATAGGCCGCCACGTCGAACCCGGCCTCGCGCCAGACCCGGGCGACGGCTTCGGCACGGTCCGTGCGCCCGCCCGCCATTTCGCCGATGCGGATCAGCTTCATGCCGTTGTGATGGGCGTGGCCGGGGCCGCGCATCGACGCGCCGAACCCCTCCGCCACGCCGAGCAGGACGTTGGCGGTGGGCATGTGTTCGGCGATGCGCTCGCCCGCGCCGAGGCCGTTCTGGATGGTCAGGACCAGCGCATCGGGGTGCAGATGCGGCGTGATGGCCCGGGCCGCCGCGCCGACGCCGTCCGCCTTGGTGGCGAGGATGTACAGGTTGCACCTGCCCGCCTGCGCCGCATCGCTCACCGCGCGTATCCGCACCGTCCGGTCCCCGCTCGCCCCCTCGACCCGCAGGCCGGCGGCATTGATCGCGGCGACATGCTCGGGCCAGGTATCGACGGCGACGACCTCGTTCCCCGCATCGGCCAGCAGGGCGGCATAGACGGACCCCATGGCCCCGGTTCCGACGACGGCGATTCTCATGCTGCTATGCTTCGTGGCTTTGAGAGCATCATTGCAGTCTGTCGATCAACAGCGACCAATAATATTCCGCCGCTCCTTCACGGCTCAAGGTGCTATCCTGATTTCCCCGTCCGAAAGACTGCATGCCCATCGCTTTAAGAAACAGCTTCTGATCATCATTCCCAACCGAAATATTTTCGTTGGAATGTCCGACGGAAGAATTCTCGCCATAGGAGAAAGAAATTCCAGTACCGAACATTCCGCCTACGCGGATAGTACAAGCAGAGGCATTATTACCGTTCACATATATGATTGCAGAGAACGCATCGCCGTTCTTGCGAAATCGAGTTTTGACGCCATCGTTCCGGCTTTCCAATTCAGATAAAGATCCCTGAAAATATCGACCCATGTATTCGAAGGCTTCATGGACAAAATCGTCCTTGTCCACCTGATTGAATTCCTTTTTCAACCGCAAGTTGGACGAACGCGGTAGGGAAGACCTAACGCCGAACACTTCTTCCATACTCTCTTCCGGTGTCGGTCGACTGGTTCGACGATTGTTCTTTCCTAGGTTTTCAATAGCGCGGCGAATGGACTGGGTAACATCGAGAAACGCTTCATCCATGTCCGGCCATCGCGTGACAGGGCGGCCATCTGTCGGGGTGGCGAGATATCGGCTCATATCAGTCTGTTTCCACTCGCAGGGACGTAGGATTACGGCGATTGCGCGGGCTTCACCGTTGGAATGCCGCTCCAAAGCGCGCATCATTTCCGTCCCGAAGCAATAGGATGAAGCCAGGAAATCAGGACTGATTAGCAGGAGAATGATATCCGCCGTATTGATCTCTTCCCGAATCGTGCGGTCGAAGTCGTCTCCGGGCAAGAGTCGCCGATCCTGCCAAATCTCTACCAAGCCTTGGTTTCTGAGATGCGCGAGATGAACCTCCAATTCGTCGCGCAGGTCTTCGTCCTTGTGGGAGTAGGAGATGAATATACGAGCGGCCATAGTCCTCGATCCTTCGCGAAGAAATCTTTCTGTGGCGTGCAGCCATACACCATGCAACCATATGCTGCCATCCCCGAGCCTGCCTATGCCTCGCTCCTCGCATAGGTGGCGCGCGCCAGCCAGTCCGGCGCGACCTCGACGCCCCAGCCGGGGGCGTCCGTCACCGTGGCATGGCCGTCCTCGACGGCATAGGGCGAGCGGGTGAACAGCCCGTCCTGCCACGGATAGTAGTCCGGCCCCTCGATCGAGAATTCCAGATACTTCCCGGCATTCGGAATCGCGCGCAGCAGGTGCATCGTGAACAGCGTCACCATCGACAGGTTGGCGCAATGGGGGGTGACGGGCAGGCCCGCCTGCGCCGCCATGGCACAGACCCGCAGCGTGCGGGCGATGCCGCCGAGATACAGGATATCGGGCTGCACGATATCCACCGCGCGCATATCGATCATCCGCCGCCAGGTGGACAGGTCGCAATCCTGCTCGCCGCCCGCCACGTCGATATCGAGCGCCTCGGTGACCTGTCCGGTCTGCTCCGGCTCCCAATAGGGGCAGGGTTCCTCGTAGTGGCAGAACCCCTCCCCCTCCAGCATCCGGCCCACCTCGATGGCGCGGGACGGGGCGTAGCAGGAATTGGCGTCGATCAGCAGGTCCGCATCGGGCAGGGCGGCGCGCATCGCGGGGATGATCGCCTCGGTGCGGCCCGGCCATTCGTCGGCCCCGCGCCCGACTTCGGCCCCCGCGCGGACCTTGAAGGCGGTGAAGCCGTGCTCCTCCGCCAGCCGCACCATCCGCGCGGCCTCTTCGCCGGGGGTGATATCGCGCTTCATCGAGGAGGCGTAGGCCCGCACCCGCCCCGGCGACCCGCCCAGCAAGGTTGCCACCGGCACCCCCGCCCGCCTGCCCCGCAGATCGAACAGGGCGGTATCGACCCCCGCCATCGCCCGGCGCAGGTAGGAGCCGGGATACTTGTGCTCGCGCTCGGTCACCAGATCGAGGGTATCGTCCAGATCGGTGATATCGCGGTTCAGCATCCACGGCGCGACCTGCCGGTGCAGCACGGTACAGGTGATATCGGCGTTGTAGGTCGAGACCTGCCCCCACCCCGTCGCCCCTTCCGTATCCGTCACGCGGACGAAGCCGACATCCTCGGTGGTGAACGTCTCGATCCGGGCCAGCATCATCGGGCGTCCTCCAGAACGAGGTCGGAGGCGCGCTCCCCGACCATGATCGACGGGGCGTTGGTATTGCCGGTCAGGATGGACGGGAAGATCGAGGCATCGGCCACGCGCAGGCCGCCGACCCCCCGCACGCGCAGGCGCGCATCGACCACCGATCCGGCATCGGTTCCCATCCGGCAGGTGCCGCAGGGGTGGAACACCGTCCACGCCGCCGTGCGGACATGCGCGAGGATGGCGGCGTCGCCGTCGTCATCGGGGTCCGGCACGATGCGGCGGTCGATCACGCCCCCGAAGGCCCGCGTCTCCGCCAGCCGCCGGATCAGGCGCGTTCCGGCGATCATCATGCGGCGGTCGTAGTCGGTATCGAGGTAGTTGGGGTGGATTTCGGGCGGTCCGGCGGGGTCCGCCGCGCGCAGGGTCAGGTGCCCCCGGCTGGTCGGGCGGCAGGGGTTGAAGCCGAGCAGGAAGCCGGGGAACGGGTCCGGCGACATCAGCGGGCGGGTGCCGGCCGGGGCGCGGGTATAGCTGACGGGCGAGAAATAGAGCTGGATATCGGGGGCCTGCGCGCCCGCCTCCACCGTCACGAAGCCGCCCGCCTGGTTGAGGCTGAGCGCGAGCGGTCCCCTGCGGGTCAGCAGGAACCGCAACCCCTCGCGCAGCTTTCCGTGCCACGGGCCGAGCATCTGGTTCATCGTCGGCACGGTGGACCGGTACAGGTGGTCGTAGCCGAGGTGATCCTGGAGGTTCTGCCCCACCGCCGGCACATCGCGCAGCACGTCGATCCCCTGCCCCGCCAGTGCCGCCCCCGGCCCGATCCCCGACAGCATCAGCAGGTGCGGCGAGTTCACCGCGCCGCCGGACAGGATCACCTCGCGCCGGGCATGGGCGATGCGCACAGCGCCTCCGCGCCGATACCGCACCCCCGTCGCGCGGCCGTCGGCGATCTCGACCCGCTCTACGCAAGCCCGGGTCAGGACGCGCAGGGTCGGACGGCGGGGGCGCAGGTAGGCCCGCGCCGCACTCGCGCGCCAGCCGTTCCGCGTGGTGATCTGGTAGAGCGCCGCCCCCTCCATCGACGCGCCGTTATAGTCGTCGGCGATGCCCAACCCGGCCTCGCGCGCCGCTTGCAGGTAGGTATCGCACAGGGGGTGAACCGTGCCGGTCGTATCGGTGACGCCGAGCGGCCCGCCGCCCCCCCGAATCCGGTCGCCGCCCCCCTGCCAGTCCTCCATCCGCCGAAACACCGGGGCTACCGCGCTCCAGTCCCAGCCGGGAACGCCCCAGCCGTCGAAATCGCCGGGATGCCCGCGCACGTAGACCATCGCGTTGATCGAACTGGATCCGCCCAGCACCTTGCCCCGGGGCCAGTAGCTGCGCGCGCCGTTCAGGGCGGCGACGGGTTCGGTCTCGTATTTCCAGTTGACCCGCGCGTCGTAATAGACCTTGCCGTAGCCCATCGGCATCTGCACCAGAAACCGCCGATCCGACCCGCCCGCCTCCAGCAGCAGGACGGTATGGCGCCCGTCCTCGCCCAGCCGTGCGGCCAGCGCGCAGCCCGCCGACCCCGCCCCGACGACGATGAAATCATAGGTGTCGTGCACGGCGCACCCTCGTTAGGAAAAACTGCCCCGAAAGCCATGCTATAGGGTCGCGTATCCTGTCCAGCCATGCTTTTTGGAAAGCATCCGCCCATGTCCGCAGCCTCCGATATAAGCTATGCGTGGTCGGCCCGGACGCGCCCCGCCCGCGCGCTGATCCGCACCATCGAGAACCTCAGCGGTCGCCCGCGCCTGATTCGCATGGCCGGGGACTACCAGCGCGATATCGCGGCGGGGCGCGACTTCTGGGCGGTGATGCAGGAGCGGTATCGCGTGCGGCTCGATTTCGTGCGCGGCTCGCCGCAGGATATCCCCGCCACCGGCCCGGCGGTCGTGGTCGCGAACCATCCGTTCGGGATACTCGACGGTCTGGCGCTGGGGCGGTTGATGTCGATGCGGCGGGACGATTTCGGGATCGTCGCCCACAGCGTCTTCGCCCGCGCGCCCGAGATCGACGCCCAGCTGCTGCCCATCGATTTCGCCGAGACCCGCGCCGCCCGCGCCCTGAACCTGCAAACGCGCCGCGATGCCCTGCGGTTGCTGGACGAGGGCGGGGCCGTCGCGATCTTTCCGGGGGGCTGCGTGTCGACCGCCGCCACCCCCTTCGGCCAGCCCATCGATCCCCGGTGGAAGAACTTTACGGCGAAACTGGCCCTGCATCCCCGGGCGCAGGTGGTGCCGGTGCATTTCGAGGGGCAGAACAGCCGATTGTTCCAGACCGCGAGCCATGTCAGCCAGACCCTGCGCGTCGCCCTGCTGATCCGCGAGTTCCGCGCCGCCACCGCCCGCCCCGTCCGCCTGCGCATCGGGGCGACGATCCCCCGTGCGGAGATCGAGGCGCATCGCGGGGATGCGGTCGCGCTGATGGATCACCTGCGCGCCACGGTCTACGGGTTGTCGGGCCAGCCGTTCGAGCATCTGGGATACGGGTGGAACGGCGAATAGAGCGCCCTAGCTTTCCCCGCATGGAACACACGACCGCCGCCCTCGCGGGCCTGCTGGCCTTCGCCGCCCCCGCCGACACGCTCGCGCCCTATGGCTGGGAGGCGCGGCCCATCGTGGTCTTCGCCGCTGCGGGCGACCCGCGCCTCGCGCGCCAGATGGCCGAATTCGCCGGTGCGGCGGCGGCCCTGCGCGACCGGCGCAACGTGATCGTCGTCGATACGAACGAGGGGTCGGCACTGCGCAGCCGCTTCGCCCCGGACGGGTTCACCGTGATCCTCGTCGGGCTGGACGGGGGCGAGAAGGCGCGCGAGCGGGGGGTCGTGGCGGGCGGCGTCTTCAACGATGCCATCGACGCGATGCCGATGCGGCGATGGAGGCTGGACGCGGACTGACCGCCGTGGTTCGGTGCCGGAAACGCCGACCCATGCGAGGCACTCCGATGACCGCTCCCCCCTGGCCCCCCGCCGTCGAGTTGCGCGGCACCCACGCCGCCCTCGTCCCCCTGTCGCCCGACCACGCGCCCGAACTGGCGCAGGCATCGGCAGACGGGGACATGTCCAGCCTGTGGTACACCGCCATCCCCGCCCCCGATGCCGTGCCGGCCGAGATCGAACGGCGGCTGGCCCTGCGCGCGGGCGGCTCGATGCTGCCCTTCGCCGTGCTGGATGCCACGGGGCGCGCGGTCGGGATGACGACGTTCATGAACATCGACCCCGGCGCGCAGCGGGTCGAGATCGGCTCGACCTGGTACCGGCGCGCGGTGCAGCGGGGACCGACGAATACCGAGGTCAAGCTGATGCTGCTGCGCCATGCCTTCGAGACGCTGGACTGCATCGCCGTCGAATTCCGCACCCACCACATCAACCACCAGAGCCGCCGCGCCATCGAACGGCTGGGCGCGAAGTTCGACGGCATCCTGCGCGCGCATATGGTCATGGCGAACGGCACGCTGCGCGATACGGCGGTCTACTCGATCACCGCGCCCGAATGGCCGACGGTGCGGGCGCATCTGGCGTGGCAGTTGGCGAAACCGCGATGAGCGCGCGCCCCGCAAGCGCGGATGTGCTGGTGATCGGCGGCGGCATGGCCGGTATCGGCGCGGCGGCGCGCATCGCCCCGGATGCCGATGTGATCGTGCTGGAGCGGGAGCGCGCGCCCGGCACCCATTCGACCGGGCGCTCGGCGGCGATCTTCGTGCTGAACTACGGCAATGCCACCCTGCGCGCCCTGAATGCCGCCAGCGAGCCGGTGTTCCGCGACCCCGGCACCCTGGCCGACACCCCCCTGCTGACCCCCCGGGGCGAGTTGCTGCTGGCAGGCGCGGGCGACGAGGCGCTATTGGAGGATGCCGTCGCCTCCTCGGTCGGAGTCGAGCGATTGTCCCCGCGCGAGGCGGTCGGCATCGTCCCCGTCCTGCGCCCGGATACGCTGATCGGTGCCGTCCACGAGGCCGAGGCCAGCGATATCGACGTCGACCTGCTGCTCGGCGGCTTCATCCGCCTGCTGCGCGGCCATGGCGGACGGATCGTCACGGATGCGGAGGCGAAGACGATCACCCGCACCGGCGGAATCTGGCGCGTCGAGACTCCGGCGGGCGCGTTCGTCGCCCCCGTCCTCGTCAATGCCGCCGGGGCCTGGGCCGATGCGGTCGCCGCCCGGGCGCGCGGGCGCGGGATCGGCCTGCAACCCATGCGCCGCTCCGCCGCCCTGATCCCGCAGCCGGAGGGGGCGGGCGCATGGCCGCTGTTCGGGTCGCTGCGCGAGGACTGGTACGCCAAGCCGCAATCGGGCACGCTGATGATCTCCCCCGCCGACGAGGACCCCGTGCCGCCGCAGGATGCCTGGCCCGACGATATGGTGCTGGCGGAGGGGATCGACCGGTTCGAGCGGGCGACGACGGTGCGGGTCACCCGGGTCGAACGCAGTTGGGCGGGCCTGCGCAGCTTCACCCCCGACCGCACCCCCGTCGCCGGGTTCGCCCCCGATGCTGATGGATTCTTCTGGCTGGCCGGTCAGGGCGGCTACGGCATCCAGACCGCACCGGCCCTGTCCCGCCTCGCCGCCGATCTGGTCGCGGGGCGTGCGCCCGCCCTCGACCCGGCGACCGTCGCCGCCCTCTCGCCGGAGCGTTTCGAATGACCGATATCCCCGCCATCCTCGCCCGCATCACCGCCGCCATGGCCCGGGAGGCGGACCGGGGGCGGGTCGCGACCTACATCCCCGAACTCGCCACGGTCGACCCCGCACAGTTCGGGATCGCGGTGACGACCGCCGACGGGCAGATCCATGCCGCCGGGGATGCGGCACGGCCCTTCTCGATCCAGAGCGTGTCCAAGATCTTCACCCTGTCGCTGGCCCTCGAACGGCTGGGCGAGAGATGCTGGCAGCGGGTGGGGCGCGAGCCGTCGGGCGACCCGTTCAACTCGATCGTGCAGCTCGAATCCGACAACGGCATTCCCCGCAACCCGCTGATCAATGCCGGGGCCATCGTCGTCTCCGACATCCTGCTGGCGGATCGCACGCCGGATGAGGCGGTCGCGGCGGTGCTGGCCTTCGTGCGGCGGGTCGCGGGGGATGACGGCATCGGGATCGACGCGGCAGTGGCCTCGTCGGAGCGCGATACCGGCTACCGAAACCGCGCCCTCGCCCATTTCATGCGCGCGGCGGGCAATATCCACCACGCGCCGGAGGACACGCTGTCGGTCTATTTCCGCCAATGCGCCATCGCCATGACCTGCGGGCAACTGGCGCAGGCGGGGCGGATGTTCGCGTTTTCGGGGCGCACCGGGCCGGGGGGCGCGGGGCTGATCTCGCCTTCGCGCGCGAGACGGGTCAACTCGCTGATGCTGACCTGCGGGCATTACGACGGCTCCGGCGAATTCGCGTTCGAGGTGGGTCTGCCGGGCAAGAGCGGCGTGGGGGGCGGCATTCTGGCCATCGCGCCGGGCGAGGCCTCCATCGCCGTGTGGTCCCCGGGACTGAACACGATCGGTAATTCTCGCCTCGGCACGCTGGCGCTGGAGATGCTGGCGCGGGAGACGGGGTGGTCGGTGTTCGGGGAGTTGTAGGCGCTTTTACCCGGCGCGCGGGGGCGTTACAGCAAAATGCCACTGTCTTGAATCGAGCGGCAGGTCTTCGCGTTCGAGCCGCAGGCGAGAGGAAGCGAAACCTGCCTCAACATCGTGGCAAATTGCTATAGGGTAGGCGCTGACCGCCCTCCACATCGGATGCCCCCATGCGCCTTGCCCACTGCCACAACTTCCACGATTTCCGCACCCTCGCGAAGAAGCGCCTGCCGGGGCCGATCTTCGACTATATCGACGGCGGGGCGGATGACGAGGGGACGTATCGGCGCAACTCGGCGGCGTTCGACGGGTGCGATCTGGTGCCGAGCGTGCTGACGGGGGTGGAGGATATCGACCTGTCCGTCGAGGTCATGGGCCAGAAACTCGCCCTGCCCGTCTATTGCTCGCCCACCGCGCTGCAACGGTTGTTCCACCACGAGGGCGAGAACGCGGTGGCGGCGGCGGCGGCGAAATACGGCACGATGTTCGGCGTCTCGTCGCTGGGCACGACCAGTCTGGCGGAGGTGCGCCGGAAATACGACAACCCGCAATGCTACCAGTTCTACTTCCACAAGGATCGCGGCCTGAACCGCGCGATGATGGAGAGTGCGAAGGAGGCGGGGGTCGAGGTGATGATGCTGACCGTCGATTCCATCACCGGCGGCAACCGCGAGCGGGATCTCCGCACCGGGTTCTCGATTCCGTTCCGGTTGACGCTGGGCGGAATGGTGGAGTTCGCGCGCAAACCCGTGTGGGGCATCAACTACGTCACCCATCCGAAATTCGCCCTGCCGCAACTGGACGACCATGTCGACATGAGCAAGGGGGCGATCTCGATCGGGAAGTACTTCACCGAAATGCTCGACCCGTCGATGACCTGGGACGACGTGGCGGAGATGGTGGATCTCTGGGGCGGGCAGTATTGCCTGAAGGGAATCATGAGCGCGGCGGATGCCCGGCGGGCGGTGGATATCGGCTGCACCGGCATCGTGCTGTCGAACCACGGCGGGCGGCAACTCGACGGCTCCCGCGCCGCCTTCGACCAGTTGGGCGAGATCGTGGATGCGGTGGGCGGCGAGATCGATATCATGATGGATGGCGGGGTGCAGCGCGGCACGCATGTGCTGAAGGCGCTGTCCATGGGGGCCAAGGCGGTCGGCATCGGGCGCGGCTACCTCTATCCCCTCGCCGCCGCCGGACAACCGGGGGTAGAGCGCGCGCTGGGCCTGATGAAGGCGGAGATCGAGCGCGACATGCGGTTGATGGGATGCCGCTCGGTCGCCGACCTGTCGCGCGACAACCTGCGATTCAGGACCGCGCAGGGATAGGCGGGCCGGGCATGTCCGGATGCACGGTCAGGCGGCCCGCACGCTGCTGCGGTCCATCGCGTCGCGGGGCGATGCCGGTGCGCCCCTGGCGAAGACGTCCTGAAGTCCTTCGTACAGCGTCTTCGCACTCTGCCCGGCAACGGCATCGTTCGACGCCCTGTTCAGGTCGAGCCGCAGGATTTCCGTAACGGGAACCGGCAGTTCGACCCATCCCTCGCCCTCCATCTGCGCGCGGATATCCTGAAGACGCTGGAAGGACTGCCGCTCGGTCATCCTTGCCCCGTTCTGTTCCGGCCCCGCCGCCATGCGATCGGCCGGAAGCAGGGTCATGTCCTTCGGCGCATCCTGCGGCATCGCGGCGGGCGGTGCCGACTGCTGGACGGAATAGGCGGTCGGGGGAGAGAACGATACGGGAAGAGCCATGAACAATCTCCTCGGGAATACTCTACTTCAGGGAGTGTAGTGATCGAATCTGAAGGAAGATTTAAGGATCATGACGACTTCGTTGCGAATCGTTCCCGTTCTTCACGGGCTATAGTGCTTTGCTTGCGCTGCGCGCCCGGCGGCGGCCTGACTAGGCAGTCCCGCCATGACGGGATGCAGGATCGAAGCCTGCCGCCCCCCCGCTGACGATCAGCTGTACTCGATCCCCGTGATCTCGTATCCGCGCCCGCCGCCGGGGGTGGACACCTCGACGCTGTCCCCGGCTTCCTTGCCGATCAGGGCGCGGGCGAGGGGGGAGTTGAGGTTCAGGAGGCCCGCCTCGATATTCGCCTCGGCCTCGCCGACGATCTGGTAGGTCTTTTCCTCGTCCGTATCCTCGTCGACGATCGTGACCTTGGCCCCGAACTTGATCGTATTGCCGTCGAGGGTCGCGGGGTCGATCACCTCGGCCCGGGACATCAGGCCTTCGAGTTCCAGGATACGCCCCTCGATGAAGCTCTGCCGTTCGCGCGCGGAGTGGTACTCGGCGTTCTCGGACAGATCCCCGTGCTCGCGCGCCTCCGCAATCGCGCGGATGATCGAGGGACGATCCACCGATTTGAGCTGTTTGTGCTCCACTTCGAGACGCTCGTACCCGGGCGCGGTCATGGGGACTTTTTCCATGGTCATCAATGCTCCAGCCCGCGCCGTCCGGCGATGGCTTCAAACCAAAAAAAGAACGGGCCGCGCGGCGCGCGACTCGGGTCAAGGGGAACGAAAATAGGACTGAAGGGGCGCGACTTCAAGAGCGCCGTCGCGAAGGTTGTCGATCGCCGCCGCCGCCGCCGATGCGCCCGCCGCCGTCGTGAAATACGGCGTCTTGAGTTTCAGGGCCGTGGCGCGGATATCGAAGCTGTCGCGGATCGCCTCCGCCCCTTCGGTCGTGTTGATGACCATCTGCACGCCGCCATCCTTCATGCGGTCCACGATATGCGGCTGGCGCTGCATCACCTTGTTGATCCGCTCGACCGCCACGCCCCGCTCGTCGAGGAATCCGGCGGTGCCGTCGGTGGCGAGGATGGAGAAACCCGATTCGACGAGGCGCTGCACCGTCTCGACCATCCCCTCCTTGTCCGCATCCTTGACCGAGACGAAGACCGTGCCGCCCTCCGGCAGGGTCGCGCTCGCGCCGATCTGCGCCTTGAGGAACGCGCGGCGGAAGCCCCGGTCCAGCCCCATCACCTCGCCCGTCGAGCGCATTTCCGGCCCCAGCAGCGTGTCGACCCCGGGGAAGCGCGCGAAGGGGAAGACGGCTTCCTTCACCGCGACATGGTCGATCGGGCCGGGCCGGTGCGGGATATCGGCCAGCTTCTCGCCCGCCATGATCCGCGAGGCGATCTTCGCGATGGGGACGCCGATGGCCTTGGCGACGAAAGGCACGGTGCGCGAGGCGCGGGGGTTCACTTCGAGGATGTAGATATCCGCGCCCTTGATCGCGAACTGCACGTTCATCAGGCCCCGGACCGAGAGGCCCTCGGCCAGCAGAGCGGTCTGGCGTTTCAGTTCGGCAACGGTCGCGTCGTCCAGCGTGTGGGGCGGCAGGGAACAGGCGCTGTCGCCCGAATGGATGCCCGCCTGTTCGATATGCTCCATCACCCCCGCGACGAAGACGTCGGTGCCGTCGGCCAGCGCATCCACATCCACCTCGATGGCCCCGCTCAGATAGCTGTCGAGCAGCAGGGCGCTGCCGTCCGATACCTTCATGGCCTCGGCGATGTAGCGGCCCAGATGCGCCTCGTCCCGCACGATCTCCATGCCACGCCCGCCCAGCACGTTGGAGGGGCGCAGAACGACCGGATAGCCGATCTCGGCAGCCTTCGTCATCGCCTCCTCGCGCGAATAGACGATGGCATTGGCGGGCTGGCGCAGCCCGAGTTCGTGGAGCAGCTTCTGGAAACGCTCGCGGTCTTCGGCCAGGTCGATGGCGTCGGGCGAGGTGCCGAGGATGGGGATACCGGCGGCCTCCAGCGCGGGGGCCAGCTTCAGCGGCGTCTGCCCGCCGAACTGCACGATGACGCCGACCAGCTCGCCGCGCTCCTGCTCTTTCCGCAGGATGGCGATGACATCCTCGTCGGTCAGCGGCTCGAAATACAGGCGATCCGAAGTGTCGTAATCGGTCGAGACCGTCTCGGGGTTGCAGTTGACCATGATGGTCTCGTAGCCCCGATCCGCCAGCGCAAAAGCTGCATGGCAGCAGCAGTAGTCGAACTCGATCCCCTGCCCGATCCGGTTCGGCCCGCCGCCGAGAATGGCGATCTTGCGCCGGTCGGACGGTTCCGCCTCGCATTCGGCATGGCCGCCGTGATCCGCCTCGTAGGTCGAGTACATGTAGGGCGTGATCGCCTCGAACTCGGCGGCGCAGGTGTCGATGCGCTTGTAGACCGGCTCGACGCCCAGCGCGTGGCGGGCATCGGCGACGTCGACCGTCTCCTTGCCCGCCAGCGCGGCGAGGCGGGCGTCGGAGAAGCCCATCTGCTTGAGCGTGCGGATACCGTGAGCGGTATCGGGCAGACCGTGCTCGACGATCTGGCCTTCCGTCTCGACGATCCCGGCGATCTGGCTCAGGAACCACGGATCGAAATCGGTAATATCGTGCAGCTCGGCCTCGTCCATCCCCTCGCGCATCGCCTGGGCGATCACGCGCAGACGGTCGGGCGAACGGCGGCCCAGCTCGCGCACGAGAGCAGCGCGGCGGTCGGCGGGGGTGGCGGATGCGGAGGCGCCGGGGATGGCGATCTCGTCCAGACCCGAGAGGCCGGTTTCGAGCGAGCGCAGGGCCTTTTGCAGGCTCTCCTGAAAATTGCGCCCGATGGCCATGGCCTCGCCGACCGACTTCATCGCCGTGTTGAGGTCGTTCTCCGCGCCGGGGAATTTCTCGAAGGCGAAGCGCGGGATCTTGGTCACGACGTAATCGATGGTCGGCTCGAAGCTGGCCGGGGTCGCCTTGGTGATGTCGTTATCGAGTTCGTCGAGCGTGTATCCGACGGCCAACTTGGCCGCGACCCGGGCGATGGGAAAGCCCGTCGCCTTGGATGCCAGCGCGGAGGAGCGCGAGACGCGGGGGTTCATCTCGATGACCACCATGCGCCCGTCATCGGGGTTCAGCCCGAACTGCACGTTCGACCCGCCCGTCTCGACCCCGATCTCGCGCAGCACGGCGATGCTGGCATCGCGCATGATCTGGTATTCCTTGTCCGT
>ENA-ORXT01002888-ORXT01002888.1-marine-metagenome-genome-assembly--contig:-NODE-2888-length-19806-cov-7.914694_pt1 | contig 19806 bp, 13 predicted proteins | sample MGYA00237868_ERZ511482 | MGnify/ENA metagenome assembly ERZ511482
GTTAATTCTGGATAAATTGGAATCGCGACTGTTTCAAGCGCGGCCGACTCGCTCAGCGGAAAGTCACCCGCCTTGTATCCCAAATAGGCAAAGCACTCTTGCGTATGCATAGGCACGGGGTAGTATATTTCGCAGCCAATTTTATGTTCTTTTAAATGTGCTATCAGTGCATCACGATGAGGCGTTCGTATAATAAATTGGTTATATATATGACGGTTGTGCGCGTGCGCAACAGGTAGCTCCATGTTTGGAATGTTCGCCTCAGTGAACATTAAACGATAAGCTTCAGCATTTTTCTGCCGCGCTTCGCTCCACTGTTCTAGATAGCGCAATTTAACACGCAATGGCGCAGCCTGAATGGCATCCAAGCGGAAGTTACCACCCACAAATTTGTGGTAATACTTGGGCTGCGAGCCGTGTTTGCGCAAAATATTCAAGCGTTCCGCCAAGTCCGCATTATTGGTTACCACCATGCCCCCATCGCCTAATCCACCAAGGTTTTTGGATGGGAAGAAGCTAAAGGTACCCATGTGGCCAATCGAGCCAGCGCGCTGACCGTTGTATTCAGAGCCAATTGCTTGCGCACCATCTTCAATTACAATCAAGTTATGGCGGTTCGCAATCTCCATAATCGGATCCATATCTGCCATTTGTCCGTAAAGATGCACCGGCATGATTGCTTTGGTGCGCTCTGTAATCGCGGTTTCTATGTTAGCTGGATCAATGTTGTAAGTAGCTGGATCGATGTCCACAAAGATGGGTATCGCGCCTAAGCGTGCAATACAACCTGCTGTTGCAAAGAAGGTGTAGGGGGTTGTGATTACCTCGTCGCCAGGCTGAATGTCCATGGCCATTAGCGCGACCAAAATTGCATCTGTGCCGGACGAGACGCCAATACCAAATTTAGCCTGAGAATATTCAGCCACTTCTTCTTCAAGCGCTTCAACTTCTGGCCCAAGAATAAAGTACTGTGATTCAAGCACGCCGTCGACTGCCGCTCGGATCTCTTCTTGGATTGTGGCGTATTGCGCCTTTAGATCCAATAGTGGAACAGGGATCGTTTTTACGGTTTCTTTTTCTTTTACAAGCGTCATTGGTAGGGAATCCTAATAATAAAAATATACAAATAAAAGATTTTTATACTTCTAAAGGCTTATCTTCTGACCAGTCAAGACAACGCAAAACACTCGGTTCAACTTCCTGATAGCGCCATCCACTTTCTGGGCAGACAAGATTTCCATCTGTGTCACTCTCCATCAAGCGATGCCCGTGGCGGCTCATCCAGCCCTTTTGCTTAGCAGGAACTCCAAGCATCAATGCGTAATCAGGCACATTACCCCGAACAACAGCCCCCGCCCCTAAAAAGGAGTAGCGACCAAGCGTTGCGCCACATACAATTGTAGCATTTGCACCAATTGTTGTGCCTCGTTTCACCAATGTGCGCATATACTGATCGCGACGATTCACCTGCGATCTTGGGTTGATCACATTTGTGAAGACACAAGATGGGCCACAGAAAACATCGTCTTCTAGTTCAACACCTGTATAAACGGCCACATTGTTCTGAATCTTTACATTGTTTCCGATGACAACGTCGGGTGAAACCAGCACATTTTGACCCAAATTGCAGTTCTCGCCAATGCGTGCGTTTTTCATGACATGGGCGAAGTGCCAAATTTTTGTGCCTGCGCCGATCTCGCAAGGCTCATCGACATAAGCACTCTCATGCTTGAAGTAATCACTCATTGCGCTATCACCGTTGCAACTTGCGTACTGTCTGTGGCAAGTTTTGGGCGTTCGCTCGAAAGCGCCACAGGTTCGCCATTCATTACTAATGATCGCTGAGCCGCCTGAAGTACATTCAACACATCAAGTCCACTTTCGCCATCTGTAATTGCAGGAACACGGCTCTCTATTGCACTAATAAACGCTTGACACTCCATGCGAAGTGGCTCGTTATCTGCAAAAGCGATCTCTTCACCCTCTCTCTTTACAGGAATCGGTTCGCCTTCTTTTAGATCAACCCGTTGATCGTAGAGCACTAATTTTTTCGACACATCATCAAAGCTAGCCATTTTCTTTGAGCCGATGACCACTAGCCGCTGTTCTTTGAATGGATGTAGCCAAGAGACATGTATATGGGCGCGCACACCATTGTTGAAGAGCAGATTTGTGATCGTTACATCTGCAATATTGGGCTGGATATAATTCCCACCACAGGCAACAACCTGAAATGGAACGCTGCCCATCAAGCGTAAAATCACCGCAATATCATGTGGTGCAAAACTCCATAGAATATTTTCTTCGCGTCGAATTTTGCCTAAGCTCAATCGGTTAGAATAAATATATTGAACTTTCCCTAGCTCCCCCGAATCAATAAGCTCACGTAACTTTAAAATTGCAGGGTGATATTCAAGAACGTGCCCAACGACGAGCATACGCTCATGATGTTTGGCTAATTCAACTAGATGCGCGCCCTCTTCATAGGTAAGCGCCAATGGCTTTTCGACAAAAACATCCTTGCCTGCTTGTATCGCTTGTGCAACTAAGGAATAGTGTGTCTCAGCAGGCGTTGCAATGGCAACCCCTTGGACATCTGACATGAGCACTTGTTGAAAATCAGAGACGATTTCAGCATTTGGTGCTAATTCTTCGGCAAGCGTGCGACCGCCTAGTGTCGCATCGCAGATCATCTGGAGTTCACCGAGCTCATTAAAATTACGAACAAGGTTTTTACCCCAATATCCACACCCGATGACAGCTATAGACATGATTGTATCCTTTGTGGATGAATAGACCGATTACAATATGCTGATAACTTATAAAAGTTAAACATTTGCTACATGTCTTGTATCGACTAACAGCTCTGCATGGCGTGAAATACCACCCCAATCATAATCAGAGTGGTCTGTAGCAATAATGACACAATCTGCTTCAACGAGCGCAGTTTCTAGATCTTCTACACAGACCATTTCCATTCCATCATGAGAAAAAGCAGGGACATATGGATCATGATAGCTTACCTGCGCGCCTTTGCTTTCGAGCAGATGAATAATGTCAAGAGAAGGTGATTCGCGTAAATCACTCACATCTTTTTTGTATGCAACGCCTAAAACCAAGATTTGACTCCCTTTTACTGCCTTGCTCATATCATTTAGCTTATCTTGAGCTTTTTGCACCCAGTATGCGGGCATCGAGGTATTAACTTCGCTAGCTAGCTCAATGAATCTTGCATTGTACTTTAAGCTCCGCAGCTTCCATGAAAGATAGTGTGGATCGACCGGAATGCAGTGGCCACCAAGACCTGGACCCGGCGTAAATTTCATAAAGCCAAATGGTTTTGTAGCTGCGGCATCAAGAATTTCCCACGCATCCAGTCCAAGTTTATCGCACATCAGTAAGAGCTCATTAGCCAAGCCAATGTTAACCGAACGGAATGTATTCTCGAAGAGCTTGGTCATTTCCGCTGCATCGGGTGATGAAACAGGTACAATATCTTCAATTGCTGCACTATAATATGCCGATGCAACCGCAAGGCAATCTGGCGTAATGCCTCCCATTACCTTGGGCATTGTTTCAACTGTCCAATCAACGCGACCAGGATCAATACGCTCTGGTGAGAAAGCAAGAAAGAAATTTTCACCAACAACAAGATCGGAATTATTTTCTTCCAAAAGTGGCAGCATTATTTCGGTTGTTGTTCCAGGATATGTAGTAGACTCTAATACGACGACCATGCCTGAATGCAGATATTGGCTGATCTGCTTTGTAGATTCTACAATGTAGGCTAAATTTGGATCACCAGTTTTATTTAACGGTGTCGGAACACAGATGGAAACGGCATCACACTCATTCAAAATGCTAAAATCAGTTGTAGCTTGCAAAAAGCCCCCACTGCTTAGGCCATTCTTGGCGGTTTGATTAACAGAATTGTCTGCGACAAACTCCGCCGAACCAAGCATAGAGGAAGCAGTATTCGAAACAACTTCACGCTGAAGTGGAAGTAGAGATTTTAATAGCTCAGATGAAATATCTTCGATATAAGATTCTCCACTATTAATAGATTCCACTTTACTTGAGTCAACATCAATACCGGTTACCTTATAGCCCGCCTTTGCAAATGCAACGCATAATGGAAGACCAACATAACCTAAACCAATAACTGCCACATGTGCATTACGATTGTTGAATTTTAAAACTGCCGAGTTTTTTGGGGACATTTGTTGCCTCGATTGATCTGACAATGTTTTGAAGAGATAGATGGGGTAAGGCTATAAAACTATGTTTAATAATGTTTGCCCAATTTTACCTTTGGGAACTGAAGTAAGATCTTACAACATTATGTCGAAAATCCAACAAGTGAGATAAGATGCCTAAAAGAGACAAGATGTTATTTAGTCGAGCTTGAGCGTTTTCTTCTAGGCTCTAGGTGAGGTTGCTGTAATAAAACCGCCAACGCAATGACAAGCCATGGCAAAAATGCTAGCTTTGTACCCCAGGTAACTGCATCAAAAATACCGTGAATCCAGATAGTGGTAATTGCGCCAATTCCTCCTACAGAAAGCGCATAGACCAGATTATGCTTCTGCGCTTTTATCGATTTGGCATATGTACGAATAAACAACATGAGCGAGGAAAGATATATTCCTACCACAGTGATTATCCCCAAAATGCCCAGATCAACGCCGATTTGTAAAAATAAGTTATGTGCATGTGGAATCTGAAATCGGCGGCCCGTTGGCGTTAATGGAAAAACTGCGTACGGATACAAATTGGGCACAACTTCACCAAAAGTTCCGATACCTGCTCCTGTAAACGGGAAATCTATGATTAGTTCAACTGCCCGTTGCCAGATGTCCGTTCGTCCACTGAAAGAATTAATCGAATTATCATAGGCAGAATATCCAATAATCGAATCTATCTCTATCCAGTAAACGAGCCCTGCGCCCGCTAATAAGACCAGCGTTATGATCGGCCATGTTCGCGGCCAGCGTAGAATAAATACCAAACAAGCTACAATGGCTGTAGCAATATATGCACCGCGGCTTTGGGTTAAACCAATTACGGCGACAACGCCCAACAGCGCTACTACTGAAAATACAGAAACAAAAATACCCATTCCACGTGAGGCCGCATCATTTTTCTTACGCATAAATGCGCTTGGAACAAGCACAAACGATAGCAAAAATGGAACGGATAGAAGTAGCCCACCAGCCAAGACATTTGAGTTAATCGACTCATCGGAGTCAATCTGCGAATTCTCAACTGCTATACTTAAATCCGACGTATCAAAGAGCTTGGTAGGCACCCGCTGGATCAACCGTGGACCAACTACCGCTAAAGCGATCCCTACTACGCAAATTGCCAATGCAATCAGCTCCGGTCTCCGCTGGGTTAATGTCCAGCTTGTGATAGCAACATAGAGCGTTATACCCAACAAGAGATAGCCTATTGCCTGCCAAGAGAGCATCCTGTTTGTCGAGACTAGAAGTGGTATAGGCACCCACAATAATAAAATCAGCAACAGTCCATTGTGCCGTGATGCAAACAGCAATTTTCGACCGGTCAACAGCCGAATAGGCCAAAACAGAAATAACGCAAAAATAAGTACCGGCAGAAACTCTTCAGCTAAGAAAGTACCCGAAAAGAGAATGAGCGGCGCAAGGAATGCAATCCAGATAAGCTCGCACCAAAGCAAAGCGTCAATACCTTGGCTAAAGATAGAAGCGACATTTCCTGCCCCGGAATGGGAGCGACTACGTTTTTTTCGGCGTTTTGATTGCTCTTGATATGGTTCAATCTGTTGCATAAATAGAATCTTATTCTAATAGGGCTTTGTCGATTGCTTCTGCTTGGCTTATAAGATAGTTTGGCACACTAGATTTGCTTAACTGGATTGCGTTTTCGATAGCGATCTTGGCGTCAGGCAATAATCCATCCTCTTGATACATAACGGAGAGTTGATAAAAATTCGCCGCATACTCTGGAAATAACTCCGTGCCCTGCTGAAAGAGTGAGCGAGCTTTCGAGCGGTTACCGCTCTCGAGCATATTGATCGCTTGCACGTAATGATACACTACATTTTGACTTTCTCGTTCTACAGCTGTTGCATACCATGGAATTGCTTCAGTGTGCCTCTTTTCTTTGCGCAACATATTTGCAATTTCATAATGCCCATAGCCACGGCGGTCATCTAATGCAATGGCATCACTATAGTGGACCATCGCTTGATCGACCTTACCGTTTGCGTCGTATTGCATCCGCCCTAATCGAATATGTAACGCTATGTTACGTGGCTCGATATCGAGAGCTGCTTGATAAGCAATCTCCGCTGCATCCCAGCGCGATTGAGTGGTGTATAGATCGCCCAGTTCACGTAGCCACAGTACGCGCTCGGATGAGTGCGTGTAGGTTGCAATCGAATCCCCCAGAATTTCTTCGGCGCGTGACGTATCCTCCAGCTTTCTGCGCAAAAAATTCGCAATTCGAAATGTTCCTTCTTCGGGATCGACTTCGTACGCTGCTTGAAATGCACGCATTGCATTTGTCAAGCGATCTTCGGCGCTAAATTTTTCTCCAGCTTGAAGTAGGGAAAGCGCATCACCAATTTGCTGCCATGTCGTCAGCGCATTATCCACATTACCTTGCGCTTCGAAGATTTTTCCCTGCAACCGCACTGCACGCGTATGGTTTGCCTGCACATCTGCGGCAATAATTTGCGCAGCCCGATTCGGATCGCCGTCGGCTAGGACTTCTTCCGCTTGCCAGATCCGTGCGCTAAGGTAAGAAGCCTCAGGTGTTTCCTCTTCTACTATGGGGAAAAGGTTCTGGCCAATAGGATGTTCAAAGGTGCGCCAAAGATGTTTTAGAGACCACAGATTATTCTGCCCAAATAAAAATGCTCCTGTTGCAAAGAGCAAGAGAAGTACAATGGGTAAATAAGTTGCTGGGGCAAATCGAACGCGCTGGGATGCCATTAAAACTACTTCTATTTGTCCGGAAAATTCCGTTAATTTTTTTATACGTTCTATATATTATGACGGCTACAGTTTATTGTAACCGTCATATATATAGTGTTACAGATCGCTTGCAGGGTATTGTATACCTAATAGCACAAGAAAGTAATAGGACTTTTGTAATATTGACTTCTACTTTATTGCTACTTTATCGCCACAAAATCAAGCGTTAGGTCAAGCTCATCTTCTACATTTGCGACGAATGGGACGTCTGGCACAAAAATGCCATAATCAGCGTAAGCAATCTCGCTGGTTGCGGATCCGCTGATCTGGCTCTCCGAGTCCACTGTCACAGTGATGTTAAAAGTCTCGGCGCGTGTCTGATCTGTGAGTGTCAGATCGCCTTGTATTTCGAATGAGATGGTGTCTCCCACGGCAATGCTGTCAGGCAGCCCGTTCAGTGCGGTGGGCACAAAGGTAATCGTTGGGTAGCTATCCGTATTTAGGACAAAGCGACGAATTGCACCATTGCGGCGATCGCTGTCTGTAACAAAGGTGGCTGCGTCGATGGTAATGGGGCCAATTTGCGTGTTGACTGGCGTGGCGGGATCAATCATTATCTCTCCGCTTAGTGCAGAGGTGACGCCGACAACGGTAACCCGAGTGCCGCGCAAATCTTCGTCAAGCGCAAAGCGTGCCTCAGATTGGGCCGGATCAATGATAAAGGGAGCCATTTCGCTGGCGGCAACGATTAATCTACTCGCATTGGTAGTTTCTGCTGCGTCTTCTTCAGCATCTCCTTCAGAATCTTCTTTTATAGCTGATACGATTGATTCTGCGGCGGCGGTTTCTGCGGCGGTTTCATTGTCGGTTTCGTTGTCGGTTTCGTTGGCGGTTTCGCTTGCCTCGTCACTACTTATTGTGGCATTATCTTCGATTGTTCTGGTTGCAGGTAAAGCACACGCAGCAAGCAAAAGCAAAATTGACAGGAGAGCAAGTGGAAGAAATCGGGTTGGTTTCACTTTTATTTTTGTCCTTTATTGTAGAATTTCTCGACGGTGTATAGCAGATTTAGATTCAGTGGTGGTTGGCACAATCTAGAGAGGCTACGCATCTGCCAGCGGATTTGTCAATGTGCCGAGGCCGTCAATCTCAATTGTGATCACGTCCCCATCTTTCATGTAGACCGGCGGTTTGCGGGCGTAGCCTACGCCTTCGGGGGTACCGGTCAGGATCACATCGCCTGGTTCGAGCGTGGAAATTTTGGAAATGTAGCTGACAAGATAGGGCACGCTAAAGATCATCATTTTGGTATTGCCATCTTGCATCACCTCTCCGTTGAGAATCGACTTGATCCGCAGGTTGCTTGGGTCGGGTGCTTCGTCTTTGGTAACGAGCGCTGGCCCCAATGGACCAAATGTGTCGACCATTTTACCCGCGGTAAATTGGGTGGTCAGGCGCTGCCAATCGCGTGCGGTGATGTCGTTGGCAACTGTGTAGCCCGCGATGTAGTCGAAAGCGTCGGTCTCTTCTATGTTTTTGCAGACCTTGCCGATAATGACAGCTAATTCGGCTTCGAAATCGACTCTCTCTGTGCCTGCGGGGATAATGACTGTGCCGCCCGCGCCGATGAGTGATGTAGCTGTTTTGTGGAAAAGCATCGGATAGTCGGGTGGCTCTGCTCCACCCTCTTTAGCATGTGCGGCATAGTTGCGTCCCAGTGCGATCACTTTGCCCGGACGCAGCACCGGTGGCAGCAAGGTCACTTGGTCCACTGGCTGAGTGTGTGCAGCAGAATCGGCGTTGGCGATTGCAGCAGCAGCTTGGGTCATACCTGCTTCACCTGCCGCGAGTAGATCCATCATTGTTGTGGGTAAGTTGCTATCCACCGAACACAGGTCGATAACTTGATCGTTGCTCAGTGCGCCAAGTTTGGGACCATTCGCAGATTGATAAGTGATGAGTTTCATAAATTCATTCCTGTTTTTGGGCAATAGTAATATTTTTAAAATATATAATTTGCTATCTATTGTACGATAAAATAGGCAGATATTCCTATCGAAAAGGGTAGGTGGGTGCATTCAGTTTAGGGGAGAGTTTGACAATCAAAATGTACAATAGGCCACTCAGCGAAAAGCAATTAATCCACATATCTATGGGAGCAGCTTTGCAGATGCTTTCCGTGCTAACGATTTAGGTCTGCCAATCAATCGCTGGGATGGTAGCCCAATCACTCGCTACAAACTGCGGGGACCGTAGAAGTTCCTGTCCAAATGGATAAAGATGTACAGGTTATGTTGCCGCTAATTAATCGGTAACGAGCGTATCGTCAAGACGTCCCGTGATGTAGACGATACCGCGTGCGACGCTCTGGTTTGCATCTTTTGGGACGATCAAACTCACGCAGGCCAGTGCGGCGCACGCTTTTTCATGGGCACAGATAAGGTCAACGGGAAAGCACCTGCGACTTACGAATGTTCTGTCAGCAGTTTCATTCTGTCAGCTTTTAAGCATCTCCTTCGCAATAACCAACTGTTGAATCTGCGACGTTCCCTCATATAGGCGGAAGAGACGCACGTCGCGATAAAAGTGCTCTACCGCATATTCCGAAATATAGCCCGCACCCCCATGGATCTGCACGGCACGATCCGCAACGCGGCCAACCATCTCGGTAGCAAAGAGCTTGCAGCAACTTGCCTCCATCTTAATATCCTGCCCTGAATCTAAATTGCGTGCGCTTGCTTCGGTCATTGCCTTGGCGGCTAAGTACTCGGTTTGGCTATCGGCTAACATCGCCTGGATCAACTGGAAGTTAGCGATAGGTTCTCCAAATTGTTCACGCTCACTGGCGTAGCGCACGCTCTCGTCAATGAGCCGTTTGGCCGTGCCCGTGGCAACCGCAGCCATGTGCAGGCGGCCCCGATCCAGCACCTTCATAGCGGTCTTAAAGCCCATGCCTTCTTTGCCACCAATCAAATTTTCGGCAGGCACACGCACATTCTCAAAGATGACGTCGCAGGTCTTTGTGCCGCGTTGACCCATCTTCTTATCGGGCTTGCCCAAGCGGATCCCGTCACTTTTGCTTTCAACAATAAACGCACTGACCCCATGCGCTCGTTCTTCGGTGGTCCCCGTGCGCGCCATCACTGTAAACAGCCCCGCGCGTGGTGCATTAGTAATATAGCGCTTTGTGCCATTGAGCACATAGCTGTCGCCATCAAGCTTAGCCCGCATCTGAATACTGGCTGCATCCGATCCAGCATCTGGCTCTGTTAGGGCAAATGATCCAATATATTCACCGCTGGCAAGCTTGGGCAAATATTTCTCTTTTTGCTCAGATGTACCGTCGATCAGAATTCCCTGCGATCCGATGCCCACATTGGTGGCAAAGACGCTGCGAAATGCGGGTGACGTATAGCCCACTTCTTGCATAACAATTGCTTCTTCAATCATGTTTAGCCCCAGCCCGCCATAATTTTCGGGGATGCTCAACCCAAAGAGCCCCAACGCCTTCATCTCTTCAATCAAATCGGTTGGGATCTCGTCGTGCTCCTCGACGTATTCTTCAAGAGGCATCAATTTTTCGCGCACAAAACGCTTTACGATAGTAAGAAGTTGGTCGAGGGTTGCTTGATCCATTGCCATTGAGTGGCTCCTTATTGCATGGGCATTAAAAGGTGCTTCTAAATAGAATGATGATGCTCGACATACATCTGGAATTTAGAAACACCTTACTTATTAAGATTAGGGACTATTACTTGGATATCTTAAAACATTGGTCAAATTCACACCAGTCAACATTCTGTGATATCGTGTATATCACATTTGTCAATCAACCGGAGAAAACAACACAATGAACTTTACCCATGCGATTTCTCGCCTGCCAAATAAAAATTTTGCGGCAGGCATCACAACCTCGGCACTCGGTGCGCCTAAGTACGACATCATGTTGAATCAACATTGCGCCTATACGCAAACGCTGCGTCAAATCGGCCTCGATGTAACCGTACTGGATCCGTTGCCCGATTTCCCCGACGCGCACTTTGTTGAAGATGTCGCGGTGATCACAGCCGAGGTGGCAATTCTCACCAATCCGGGTGCAGCAGCACGCAACGGTGAAGCGCGCCCGATGGAGCCAATCTTGGCCCAGCATCGCCCCATCGAGCGGATCCACGCGCCCGGCACTATGGATGGTGGGGATGTGCTTCAGATGGGCAAGCACTTTTTTGTTGGCATTTCGGAACGAACAGATCAAATCGGAGCAGAGGAATTTGGGGCAATTGTTTCTCGCCACGGCTACACGTGGATTGCGGTCGATGTGGCGGCAGGGCTTCACCTTAAATCGAGCATCAATGCGCTGGGTGACAATGTACTGCTATTAACAGAAGAGTTTGCAGCGCGTCCCGAATTTGCAGGGTATCAGCATATTCTTATAGATGAGGATGAAATTTATGCGGCAAACACGCTGCGCATTAACGACTATTTACTGACGCCGCGTGGGTTTCCAAAAACGCTTGCCAAGATAGAGACGCTCGGTTTAAACGTTATCGAAATGGAGACCAGCGAATGCAAAAAAATGGATGGTGGACTTACTTGTCTGTCGCTGCGATTTTAGATTTTAGCGCCCACACCCTCTTACCCAAACCTCTGCGCCATCTACCTCGCCTTCCCACAACGTCTCTCTCGCGTACTGAAAATAGAGCCGTTTCCAGATTATCGCCTGTTCGAAAGTGTCCAGTTCCGAGATCAGCAGCTTCGTTACAGACCGGCTTGCGACCACGATTAGCTTCATGCGCGCCCGCGAGAGCGCCACGTTGAGCCGATTGAGGTTGAGCAGAAATTCTGCCTCGGCCAGCACATAATCTGGATCTGAGGCAGTGGCCGACACAATGATCACGTCCCGTTCGCCACCTTGAAAGCGTTCCACCGTGTCTATCGATTCCGCAGAAGCCAGCGCGGGGAACCGTTCGCGCAGCAGCGTCTTTTGCGCGCGGTGCGGCACCACCACGCCAATTCCATCTGCCCCATCCAGCCGCATGGCCTGCGCACACTCAATCAGCGGCGCGACAATCGCCAATTCGGTCTCGTTATATTGTTGCGAACTCGCTTCGTCGTGCTCGATGACCACAATCGGGTAGGCCGGATCCATAACGGTTTCGACAAAATGGGCCATCTGCGACGCGGGATCGACCAGCGGCGGAATCAGCAGATCCGTGCGTTTGGAATAGAAGTAGATGCCGTCGTGTTTGTAGATATTCTCGTTCAAAAACTGGGCGATCTGTTCGTGCAAACGGAAGCTTTGATCGAGCGACGCTTTGGCAAAGCCGCGGTCCAGCAGATACTCGAAGAGCGACAGATAGGGCTGCGATTCGACCAGCGAACGGCGCTCCTCGTTCTCCCATTCGTGGACCACAATGGGCGGCATTTGGCGATGATCGCCCACCACCATGACGCTGCCTTCGGGCCGCAACATCGAACAGGCCAGCACCCCCTCGGGCAGGCTCATCTGCGACGCTTCGTCAATAATCACCAGCTCAAAACTCTTCAGATCCCAGTCAATCTGCTTGCCGCCCGCCTCGCGATAACGGGCCAAGTTGAACAAGCCACCAGGCGTGCCGCCCACGACCACAAACGATTGATTGATCAGGTGTTCGAGCCGTTGCTGTCCCGCGCTAAATGGGTGCAGCGCCTCGACTCCATCCGGCACCGGTTCGGATCCGTCGGACGAGTTGACGAGGCGCACCATTTCGAGTTGCGGCAGACCCCCTTTGCCCAACATTGGTAATGGAAAACCGGCCAGCTTACGCCACTTTTTGGCAATCGACTCCATTACAATGTTAACCGCGTTGTGCGTCTTGCAGGTGACCGCTACGCGACACGGTTTGCCCACAGCGATCGCGGCCAAAATACGGTTGATCACCGCCCAGCCCAGCGTGTGGCTTTTACCCGTCCCCGGTGGACCTTGCACCAGCAGCAGCGGCTCATCGATCCGGTTGCTCACCACGCCGCGCTGTGCTTTGGTCATCGAAAAAGGCGCTTCAATCGTGTCCACAACCTTGGCAAAATCGTCGGATCGTTTGACCACATCGGTGGATAAGTTGCGCGCAGCAGGTTGATCCAGCAGCCACTGGTAGAGCACATTTTCCTCGGCATGAACCAGCCCCGCCAGCAGCTTGTCGCCATTCATATCATCGGCCATCTCGTCCAACATGTAGAGCTCATCGGGCAGCGGTTGCAGTTTGGCGTCGTGTACATAGCGAAAGCTGCCTTTCCAAAACGAGAGCGTCATCAACTGTAGCTCGACCCAACTATTTCCCTCTTTACCATTCCCAACAGCGTGAATCGTTGCCAGTCGCCCATGCTTGATCCGATTGGCCGTCAGCGGCGCGCCCTCTTCGGTGTAGAGCGTATTCAACACCACCCAAGATCCTTCCTTCAGCCGCAACCCATTCATCGTCAAAACAGGGTCCAACCCAATCTCCCTAAACGCTACATCGAAATGATAAATCGACCCCTTGGACTCACGCTCTTTCTCTTTCTCATACTCCTTCTCATTCTCGCCCTTCTTGTATTTCAACAACAGCGCCAACCCCGTAGCAACCCGCTGCACAACCGGCAGCGAGTACGTCTGCAACTTGGCCTGCAACGCGGCGTGATGCTCCATAAACAAGAACTCGCGCATCGACTGCGCCAATGTGGCAGCGGGCTGATTTTTGCGGCGCAGCGCGTCCAGATCCAGCGGCTGTTTGTGCAGACCACGCGCCCGCACGAGGAAGGAATTTTCGATGTGGGCCAACGCGCGTGACCGCTCTTCTGCAAAGCCTAGCAGTTGATCCTGCGTCACCTGCCGAAACGATGCCAGCAGCCGCTCGTTGGGTCCATCGATGGGCAGCTTGCCCCAAATTGCATACGCATATTCCAGCGGCATCTGCGACCCAAACCGGCTAGCCGATTCGATTGGGAAAGTGACCAATTCATCGCGGTTCGCATCCTTTGGCACGGGCAAAATTGTGCCATCATCCGCCCGCATCATGCCGCGCTGGTTGTCGAAAACGCCACGGCGGAAGCGTGTTCGATGCTCGCCCCAATCAAAGCCCAATTGCCGCGCCACATCGTGCAGCGCACCGCAGACCGTGCCCAAATTACGCCGTGTCTCAATCTCTTTTGCCAAGAACGAAATCATCGGCTGGTTGAGCGCCGCACTCTGCGTCATCAGGTCGAAAAAGCCGGGCAGCAGCGCCACCTGTTCGAGATGCCGTTTGAGCGCTTCGAGCAAAATTTTCTGGTCGGTTGGGCTATAACAATAGAGGTGAAGAACGGCCTCGTCACTGGCTCCGTCGTTATCCGCAACCGTCCCGACAGCGTGCAACACGCCCCCAATCCAGTTGATAAGCAGGTCACGCTCCATGGCGTCGGTTGGCGGCGCATCGGCCATAGCTACCACCGTTTTCTCCCCGTTCGGTCCCACAACGAGCGCCGAGATCAGGTACAGCCGGTCGCGCAAGTAGTCGTGCTGCGCGTCAAAAAAGACGCGAATCAAGTTGGGGTGTTCGGCCGGATCGGGCAACGTGCCGTAGCCGCCGCTGAGCATGTAGGTGAGCGCGGGCGTCTCGCGGTCGAAGCGTTTGGCCGCTCGCTTGGCGCGCTGGATCAACACCGATAAATTTGCGCCAACGGGCCATATATTCGACAGCTCTTGCACCTTCTCCGCACCCGTTGGCGAGGGTGCCAATTTGGTGCGCGTGCCAGCCTCTTTGTCGCCAAATTCTAGATCCATCAGCCCGGCAAGCTGCGGCAAATCGGTCACACCATGTTCGATCAGCGTGCGCTTTTCGGTGGCCGAAATGTAGGGCACTAGCGACAGATCCATGCGCTCGGCAGAGTCATGCATGCAGAGACCGTTGTACATGCAGCCATCGCAATGTCGCCCCAAATGGTAGTCGATCTCATCGAACTTTTTGGCCGCAACTTGGTTCACCACACAGTCGTCGTCGATAGCCACGTGGTGCAAAATGGTGATGTACGTATCCAAATCAAAATAGTTATCGGGGTCCAACTCGGGGATCGAGCCATCATCTTGCAGCGTCAGCACCCCACCACGCATCGACTCAATTTCGATCCCTGCTGCATCGGCCATGCCCCGCAGCAAATAGGCATACGCCGCCACCTGCAAACGGTGCTCGGTCCGCTCGACACGGCTGGCTTTGATGTCGCCAATATAAACGTGCAGCCGCTTCTTCTTGTCGCGATGCAGGCGAACCACATCGGCCACACCCGTGTACGAATAGCGCCCCATCTGCCCACCAATCGCCGGCTGCAGCAGGATCACTGGTTTCGTGGCTTTGCGCAACCAATCGAGCGTCGTGTCATTTTGAGATATATCGTTCTCGCTATTCTCGCCGAGGTTGATCACCTGCTCGCCCGCTTGCGCAAGCTGCGCCTCGACCGCCTCTTCAAAAACCTGTCCCGACTCACGCAGCAACGGCGTCAACGGCTGGATCTCCACGCTCCACTTAGCACGCAACGCCCGATCCTCATGCGCGGCCAATCGAAAACGCAGAAAGCGGTCACAATTCTGCATCTTCACGTATTGGCTCAAGCTCGTCACACCGAGCGATTCAAGCTCGGTTTCGGCAGTCGAGGCGTTCGAGAGGTTGATCGGTTGGTTTTCTATTTCGGTTGATTCCAAGACTAATGTACTCATTGCATGTTAATGGTATCACAAGAACATGCGTTCGAGCCAGTTTGGGGCGTGTATGTTGTGGTTTTGGTGGAAGGGGTACAAGATGTAGGGGTATTATTGGGATGACTGCCGTATTTGTATTTCGGCAGTTCCACTCGCTCCATAAAGCCGCTCTATCACCGAGTGAATCTCCGCCTTCAAATCCAAATTATTTTGGTCTTGTCGTAGTTTGTCAATCGAATCTAGTAGTGCTGCATTATCATTAGCATCGGCTGGGTCATCAAGGTTGACCTTTTTCATCTTTGTAGGGTACTCCCATTTCCCACATATGGTTGTTTGCGTCGTTTCGGTGCCAAGCATCACTATACCGATTGCTGCCATTACTGCTTCTCGAACACGATTATGTTCTGTTGTTACGAGAGCCCATACATCGTTTATTCCCATTTCTGTCTTGTGATTTTCAAAGACACCAAAAATAGTGGGTGCAATAAAGTGAAGTTCATTATCGCGCCAATCTTTCAATGCACTCGTATTTCCTGCCAAATTTATGAACGCTGTTCTACACTTTTCTTGCGACAAATTTAAGTCTTTGTCTGAGCATTCTTCAATTCGTTTACAACACTTATCAAAGCTCTTGTTTGCCTTGATTTGAAAGTAGTTTTCTCCAATGAACTGTTTTAGAAGTTTGTCCCACTGGGAACGTATCAATACCAAACAGTGATTTGCAATCCACAAGCCTCGCATTGCACGTAAATCTATATTATTGTTCGATATGATAGGCTCGTGTCCATTATGATGAGCGCGGTGATGTTCACGAATAATTTCGCGGAATTTTTTATGATCGGGTTCATTTGTAGCATATTCTTCGAAACCAAATTCAGTAAATAGCCCCCGAAAAAAATTTATCTTGGCTTCTGTAATGATTAGCTCACAAAAGGAATTTAGGAAAGATCCGCAGTTAGTTTTATTTTCAATAAATCTAGCAAGAGCTTCAAAATCGAACTTGAAGGGGATGTCTTCAGATACGGGAACACCCAAGTGTTTAAGTTTGCTCAACAAATCTTGATCGATTTCATTGTAGTCAATACGAGTAGGAATAGGAGCAGCATTCCTGTTTATTACATCTTTGTTATTCAGAATACCGTGAGCGACAGAAAGCTTTGTCCTCATCTGGTTTGTCAAAAAGTGCCCTGCCTCCACAAATATCTTATCATTTTTTGAAGAATTAAGTACTAGACCATGCACCATTAGAGTTTCTTCTGCTTGCTTTAGCAGATCAGATCGTTTTTTCTTTTTGCCGTCGATAGAAGCTCCTTGGTCAGCCTTCTTTTTCTTTTTGATGCGAGAGTACAATAATGCAGTTGACGCACATCTATGATGTCCATCTGCAATGTAAACGTGATTCAATTTTTTGTCGAAAATTTTCTTAATTTTTTGAATCTTATTTCCATCCGAAATTTTCCAAAATGTATGTAACTCTTTTAATTCTTTAAATCTGACTGAATAAAATTTATTTGATTTTACGCTATGTTCATGCATCCATTTATGGATTTCTTTATTGATATCATAGGTCAATAAAACTGGTTTTACATTCGCTTTTCTTTGCAACATTAAGTGCATCATAGATTGCTCTTTTGACGCCAATGTATTTTCATGTTTTAAGATTTTACCATTGATAAAGTCTTCTATTTCAACACAGCAAATAATTCCAGTATGGATTCTTTTTGAAGTTTTAATCTGGTAAATATAAATGGCTTCTTCTGCAGTTTTTTTGAAGAATCCACTATCCTCATATTCATTAAATTGATTCTTTACAGTATCAAAAAAAGATTCCGCAGAAGCAATTAAACCCATATCAGGATACATTGCTTGAAATGGTAAAATTCGCATATGAGCTTTTTAAATTTCTGATCGGAAAGATACATTAAAGATAGAAAAGAAAGTAAAAGAAAGTAATTAATCCACAGCTTGTTTTAGCAAAGCAAAAGCTAATTGAACACTTCTTCAAAAACTAGTTTATCGAATCATTTTGATAAATGCGTTAGTAAACCAATTGGATTCCGCATTCATTAAACTACTTAGAGATTTATCTGCCTTTCCAGAAAAGACTTTCAAATCTTTTACAACTTTACAAAATTCTTCTGAAGCTTGGCATTTATTTTCTACACTAGAAAGTTCTTCTAAAACTTGAATCATTGGGTCTAATTCTTTTTGCTTTCTATGTTGAATTATTTTTTGAAAAACTATCCATAAATCCTTTTCCGCGGTATAGTAATCTTTTCTACAATCATCCCTACAAGATTTACCAACTAGCCCCATTTCCAGTAGTGCTCTTAGATTGGTATTGGAATTACCACGAGATATATGTAAGGTGTCAATTATAGCATCTTCATTTAATGGATGGTGAGATATTAGCAGTAATGCATGTACTTTAGCCATAGTCTTACTGATACCCCAATTAGAACCTAAGTGTCCCCACGATTCTATAAATTTTTGTTTGCCTTCTTCTAATTCCATGCCCATACTGCTTAAGATTCAGTAATAAGGTAAATAAAAATTTACACAAATTGTTTAATTATTCCTTAGCCTCTTTATAAAATGGTAATTTTTGGACAATTGCTGGTAAATATTTCTTCCCAGCTTTGATGCGTAAGGATGTTCCTGTTTTACTAAACTTTTTGGGCACATAACCAAGTCCGATGGGAATATCTAGGGAAGGCGATTGAGTGCCAGAGGTAACTACTCCAATCTCATGCTCATCCTCATCATGAATTGTATAGCCTTGTCTAGGAACTCTTCGATCTTCTATTTTAAAGGCAACCAATTTCTTTTTAACACCTTCTGTCTTTTGAGCTAGAAATATTTCTTTTGAATTAAAACTTTCTTTATTAGTTTTTGTGATCCAAGAAAGACCAGCTTCTATTGGTGAGGTCTTATCATCAATATCATTGCCGTACAAACAAAATCCCATCTCTAATCTTAAAGTATCTCTTGCCCCTAATCCGATGGCTTGGATTTCTTCCTCTTTTCCAGCTTCAAATATTGCATCCCATAAAGCAACTACTTTGTCATTAGACACGTAGAGCTCGAATCCACCCGATCCAGTGTAACCCGTTGCTGAAATTATTACATTATCCAATCCCGCTATACTTCCTTTTGTAAAATGATAGTATTCAATAGATGACAAATTAATATCTGTCAATTTCTGAAGTACTTTTTTTGCTTTAGGTCCTTGAACGGCAAGCAAAGAAGTCATCTCTGAGATATTAATCATTTTAGTATCAAAAGTGTTTTCATCAGAAATCCAATTCCAATCTTTTTCAATGTTTGAAGCATTTACTACTAACATGTATGCTCTTTCGCCTTCAGAGCATTGGTCTTCATCTAATCTGTAGACTAACATGTCATCAACAATCCCTCCATTTTTATTAGGAATGCAGGTGTATTGTGCATGACCAATCTCTAAAACTGAGGCGTCATTAGAAGAAATTTGCTGGATTAAATCTAAAGCCTGCTTTCCTCTTATAATGAATTCGCCCATGTGTGAGACATCGAAAACACCAATCCCTTTTCTTACGCACTGATGCTCCTCCTTAATACTAGTGTAACTGATTGGCATATTATAGCCAGCAAATGCGGCCATTTTCGCTCCGAGTGCAATATGCTTCTCTGATAATTTTGTAGGTTTCATGAATTGTATGATTTAATAGTTGACTATATTTATTTTCCGAATTTCATCGCCTTCTTCAATGGCATGAACCGTTTCCATTCCTTTAATCACTTTTCCAAAAATAGTATATTTTCCATCTAAATGTGGTGTTGGAGAATGAGTGATAAACCATTGGGTATCTTCTGTATCAAAACCAGATCTTGCCATCCCTAAATATCCTTCATCATCATAATATCTATTCGCCAATTCAGTTCGAATGGTATAATCTAAATTTCCATAACCATCTCCATCTGCTCCTCCACCTTGTATTACAAAATTTGGAACAACTCTATGAATTATTTTTTGATCATAAAATCCATGCATAGAAAGATCCACAAAATTTGCAACTGCACCGGGCGCTTCAAATGGAAAAAATCTAACCATGATCACCCCTTTATTGGTTAAAATATCCGCAGTCGTAGAATCACTTACAGCAGTTACTACTGACCAATTTATGG
>ENA-ORXT01002889-ORXT01002889.1-marine-metagenome-genome-assembly--contig:-NODE-2889-length-19806-cov-3.890364_pt1 | contig 19806 bp, 16 predicted proteins | sample MGYA00237868_ERZ511482 | MGnify/ENA metagenome assembly ERZ511482
TAGAGAAGATGAAAGCCCTGGGCGCCGTCATCGGCGGTGAAGGCAACGGCGGCATCATCGATCCGCGCCTGCACTATGGCCGCGACAGCCTCATCGGTCTGGCCCTGGTGCTCAGTCACCTGGCCACCTCCGGCAAAACCATCAATGAACTTCGCGATGGCTACCAGCACTACGAGATGATCAAGGATAAGAAAGACGTAGATACATCCTACGATCTCGCGGCGGCCTTCACGCGGGTGCGGGCCAAATATCCCGACGTACGCACAACCGACATAGACGGTCTTAAACTGGACTTTCCCGACGGGTGGGTCCACCTGCGGGCGTCGAATACGGAGCCGATCGTACGGGTATACGCCGAGGCGGGTTCGGTGGCGCGGGCGGAAGAACTGGCGGAAGGAATCAAGGGGGTTTTATAGTATTATAGCCTCTTATGTCGCAACAATTTTGGCGGTTTTGTGTCCCACTCATTGTTATCTAAAGGGTAACTCATTGCACCGGCGCTCGCGCCAAAAGTAATGGATTCATAAAACGACGACATGGCGCATAAGAAACCGAACCTCCCCGAAAAGATCTGCCCCGTTTGCGGTCGGCCGTTCGCCTGGCGCAAGAAATGGGAGAAGGTGTGGGACGAGGTGAAATACTGCTCGGAAAAGTGCCGGCGTAACAAACCGAAGCCGGTTCGTTGACAAAATCTGAGCCATACGGCGGCAACTACCCTACTTAAAAACTACCGAACTACATCACCATGAAGGACCGGCCGTACGAACTGCCCGAAATAGACGAAGCCGAACAGGGCGACAACTTCGCGTTTCACCCGAAAAACGTTTACCTGACGCTGCTGCTGTTCAGCCTCACCATCCTGTTTCTGGCCCTTACGGCGGCCTTCGTTTACACCCGCGTGCAAAGCGATCTGCCGCCAATCGACCTGCCGATCCTTTTCGTGATCAATACCGCCATTTTGCTAGGCGGCAGCTACACCATGATCCTGGCCAAACGCGCTTACCTGGCCGACGACACCAAGAAATATACCGACATGCTCTGGTATACCCTGGGGCTATCGGTCTTCTTTTTGATGATGCAGTGCATCGCCTGGTACCAGCTGTTCAGCCAGCAGATCTACATCACCTCGGATAACTCGGCGGGGTATCTTTACGTCATCAGCGGGCTGCATTTCGCCCACGTCATCGGGGGCATCCCCTTCCTGGGTGTTTTTCTCTATAAAGCACGGAAATACATGAAGGAGCCCGTCTCGGTACTCGTCTATTTTTCCGACCCGGCCAAGCGGCTCAATTTGCGGTTACTCACGCTTTATTGGCATTTTCTGGATGCCCTGTGGATCTACCTGGTGCTGTTCTTCTTCGTCAATCAGCTGATCTGGCGGTTCTTACCGGGCTAGGTAGAGGAAGGAGGGTGTAACGGAATAAATCGGAGCAGACCGTCAGACCGGATGGATCATTATTCACAAATTTGCTTACACTTTTTTGTAATACTCACGGCTTTTTGCCGGCAAACTTTTTACGATCCAGGTGTTACCGCCGATGATGGAATCCTCGCCGATTACCGTTTTTCCGCCGAGGATGGTTGCTCCGGCATAGATCACTACCCGGTCTTTGATGGTAGGATGGCGCTTGGTGCGAGCCATGTCCTTGCGTACGCTCAGGGCTCCCAGGGTAACTCCCTGGTAGATCTTTACGTCGTCGCCAATCTCAACGGTTTCACCGATCACTACGCCCGTTCCGTGGTCGATACAGAAACGTCGGCCAATCGTTGCGCCGGGATGAATTTCGATCCCCGTATGTCGGTGGGCTACTTCGCTCAGAATGCGTGGCAACAGCGGAACCCCCAGACGGCAAAGCCGATGGGCAATCCGGTGTACCGCAAGTGCGTAAAAACCGGGGTAAGTACTGATAACCTCGTTGCGGCTGCGCGCAGCGGGATCGCCGGTCAGGATGGCATCAGCGTCTTCGGAAAGGGACGCATATATTTTCGGCAGATCGGCCTCAAAGGCATCCCGGGTAGCGCTGCTGGGGTCGCGAAGCTGATTGGAAAGGCTGTCCAGTATCGTGAACAGTTTCAGGTCATTGGTATGGTAATGAATTCTGAAGGCCCGGTCGCCCGTGAACTTGATCGGGCTGTATTCGGGGAACAGGAAATACAGCAGCCCGTCAAGCCACTCCTCCGCCAGCCGGGGGGAGGGCAATTTCTCAACGCGTTGATGATCCTGAAAACGATTCTGAAAAAAATCTTCATCCATTGGTGCTGGGGTTGGAACGTTTGCCAATGGTAAAAAGGTAAAAGGAGGTAAAGTTTACGGGGGTACCGGTCACCTTGCTGCTCGTGGGGCCATACTCTCGCTTGCAGAAGAGCCAGCGTAAAGAGATTCGTGCATTTGGCGTAACCCACCTGAAAACACCCCGTCCAGAATACGATAAAGCGTAGCCGGATACTAATTGACGTAACGATCGCCGATGGCAAGCTTCATCCGCTGGCGGGCCAGAAAGATCCGGCTTTTCACCGTGCCGATCGGAATGCCCAGGTGCAGGGCGATCTCCTTGTACTCGTACCCACGGTAAAACATCAGAAAGGGAACGCTGTACAGTTCTCCAATGCGATTTAGCATTACCTTGAGTTCCTTCATCCGCATGTCGTGCTCTCCTTTATTGGGAATGGCGCTGCTGCTCTCCAGAGCGAAGGAGAAATCCTCGATGGGCTGGTTGACGTGCTTACGGCTCTTCATCTTCCGGTAACGGTTGATGTAGGTGTTGCGCATGATGGTGGAAATCCAACTTTTGAAGTTGGTACCCATCGTAAACTTATCGCGGTGGCGGAAAGCCCGCAGGCTTGTTTCCTGGATGAGGTCCTGAGCATCCTGGCGGTTGCGGGTTAGACGTAAGGCAAAAGAAAATAACAAACTTTCGAGTTTGTCTATCTGCTGGGTAAATTCTTCGTTAGTCATGTATGCTGGAAAATCTGAAGTAAAGGGGATTTTATCTTTAGTGACAAAACCAATCAAATTTCATGCCAAAACGTAACGTATTAATAACCAGTTTGTTAACTCAACCTAACAATTAAGTTACGCGACCAAATAAAAACAATTGACTGTATAAAAACAAAAATCATCCACCCGAAATGATCGGATGAATGATTTTATGCTTGTTGTAATTTTAACGCAGGCGATCCGGAGAATGTTCACTAGTCAGCGGATAAAAGCTGTACACCGTCCGCAAGGAAATGAAGTTCCTTTTTCGGCTCCGTGATGGCGGCGATCTCTTCGGGGGATTTTCCGGCATCTTGAGCGTAGTGCCGCAGTTCGTCTACCGGAGTGATCCGGTAGAAAGCCATGCCGTGCATGACCACTTCGCGGCCACTGATATCTTTCGGCATGAAGAAGCCGTAGTCCTTGAACTTCACCATCATTTCCTTGTCCTCACCGGCGGCAATGGTCATCCAGCATCCCTTTGCCTGGCAAACGCTGTTAACGGTTCCCTGCAGCGTAGTGGTGACGGTATCGAGCAGTTGCTCCCGCTGATAGCTACGAATCAGCATATCGGCGGGCAGTACTTTGCTGGCGTCGAAATTGTCGCCGTATGAACCGGCAACGTCTTCGGCGGAGACCGTAGAGGAGGCCATATTGTCCGTTACCGGTGCCGGACCACAGGCCGTAAGCAACAGGCAAGATAAACCGAATACGAGTGGAAGGATCAATGTTCTCATGGGTGACTGAATTAACGTTGAAATGAAAGTTTATCGAACTGACTTACTGGTACCCCATCAGATCGGTGACGTAGGCACCACCGTATCCCAGATCTTTAAGTTTACCTTGGAGCGCTACGGCGTCGCTGCGGTTGGCGAAACTTTCCCGGCTTTCCACCACCCACACTTGTTCGCAGGGGCGGTAACGGGCGACCAGCGTCGGGTGAAAGGGATATTCCGCGGGATCGGTGTACCGCAGAATAGCAACCTGCACTTTGTGTTCCCGGGTGGGCGTGGTGGCAAAACGTGGAAGAGGGGGGGCGGTCGTGGAACCGGGAATAGCGGCAACGCTTCCGTAAGTGGCCGGCCCCTCGTCGCAGTAAGGAGGCTTTTCAGCCTGAGCACTAAGCATAAGCGCGCTCAAAATCAAAAGTGAAGTGAAGAACGTTTTCATAATTTTGTGGTATCGTTGGTAAAAATACTTATAGCAGAACAATACGTGTCGCATAAAATGTTCGCAATAAAGCGAAAGGATAAGTCAAATATAATACATTTCTATGTCGCTGTCTCCGAACTTTACCGGATATCGACCACCTCGCGATAGGTGACGGTTACCTCCACTTTCCGATTTAATGCCTTCTGCGTAGCGCCGGGTATTTCGCCCAATCCTTTTATACTTACTTCCGTTGCCTGAACCCCCGCCGTTCGCAAATGTATACCAACCGCTCTGGCCCGGTGATGGCTCAGCTTGACGTTAAAGTCCTGGTCTCCGACATCGTCCGTGTACCCCGTGATCGAGATATTGGTGATGTTCTTGTCTTTCACTTCGTCCACGAAAACCTGCAAGCCCTCGATGGCTCTGGCCGTCAGGCTGGCGTCCTCAAAGTTGAACAGTACCGTGTAGTTGCGCTTTTTGATTCTGGTCCGGCGCTGAATGGTATCCACCGAAATGCTCGGCGGCGCGGGTGAGGGCGGGGGTACGAATTCCCTGGCCAGCAACAGATCGATGCGGTAGGGTTCCAGATTTCCCCAGGGTGGCACGGCAAAATTACGATCGTACCGTAAGTACTCCGGGTTCTCAACCGTCAGGGACAGCGGGCGGTTAGCCGGGGCGCAGATGAAAAACCGGCCTTCGTAGTTGGTATGGTACGTTTTACCATTGCCGGCGGGTACGGCCTGCCCGGAAACCGGTTTACCGGTGAGGGAGTCGGTGACAAATCCGGACACGTAGGTGATCGGCGAACTGCTGAGCTTACCCGATAACCGAAAGCCGTAAATGTCGAGTTTGCCCAGGCCGCCCGGACGGTCGCTCGCCACGAATCCGGTTTTCCCGTCAGAACTGAGATGGAAACCCAGTTCGCGGTGCGGACTATTGATGGGCACGCCGACGTTGAGGGCCTGGCTGAAACGCTGCTGGCTGTTGTCCCAGAAACTGACGAAGATGTCTTCGTCGCCCAGGTTACGATGACCGGTACTGCTGAAGTAGAGGTTTTGCCCGTCGTTGCTCAGAAAAGGCGCTTCTTCGTCACCGGGGGTATTGACGCCGTCACCGAGGTTACTGGGCTTCCCCCAACTCCCGTCGTCCATTCGCTCACAGACGTAAATGTCGCTCCCTCCAAGCCCGCCGGGGCGGTTGCTGACGAAGAACAGCAACTGCTCATCGCAGCTGATCGTCGCCTAGGTTTCCCAGTAGCCGGGGGTGCTGATGTAGTCCGGCAGGTGCTCGATGCTTTTGATCTTACCGTCGATGAGCCAGCCGGCGTACAGACCGCATTCGCGCTGAACGGTGCGGTTCCCGCCGCTTTTTGCCGTCAGTTCGGGGTTGTCTTCCTCCGTCTTGCCGATCTCCTTGCACAGGGTGAAGTAGATGCGTTCGCCGTCGCGCACCAGCGAGCAGGTTCCTTCGGGCTGGGTGGTATTAAAACTTCCGAATCGGCTGGTGGACCACTCTGCGTCCTTATTTTTACGCCGACCCTGCAGCAGATCTTCGTCGCCAAAGCTGCCCTGGCGGGTGAAAAGAAAGCTGTTCATGTCGTTTGCAAAAAAAGGAAAATAGTCGTTCTGTCGGGTATTTATCGGGGCCCCGAGGTTGTAAAGCTCCAGCACATTAACGAGCTGGGTACTGTCCTGCGTAATGCGGGCGGCATGAATGTCGTTCTCCAGCCGGAGCAGTACGCGTTGCTCTTCCGCCGCTTCCTCTTCCCCGTTGCGGCCGAATTCGCCGATGTCACGGGCCTGCAGGGTTTCGAATTTTTCGAGGTAAAGGATGGCCAGTTCCGGGCGCGACATTTTGTAGTATATCTTGCCCAGTTGATAGTACAACAGGCGCGAGAAGGAGGTATCCCGGCTCAGCACCCGCTGGTAATTGTCCGCGGCGGCGGGATACTGCCCCAGCAGTTCCTGCGCGAGGCCCAGAAAACGGCGGGCGGCGATGTAGCCCGTATCGAGTTGGACGGCATCCCGAAAGGGCTTCAGCGCTTTTTTCGGTTTACCCGCCAGCAGTTGCTTCACGCCCTGGTCGAAAGCGGAGCTGGCGGCCTTGCGGTCGCTCCCCTTCTGCGCCTCCAGGGGCGACACCAGGCAAAACAGCAGTAACATGACGGATAGGATAGTTTGGAGCATGGTGTCGGGATAAAGGGTAACAGAAACCACAAGATCGGGAACAAAATGCTAACGGGGGCACCTAAAAAAGCTTGGGCCCCACCGAAGTGAGGCCTCAAGATAAAATGAGTGCATTAGTAAACTATCGGCGCTAATGTAGCTACTTTTTACATATAGCTGATAATTACCATGGAGAAACGCTGAGAATACGCCCGGATGAAAGCCCGGCTTACCCCGGCTTTTCGGGGTCTGATTCCAAAATCCAGGTCCGTTTCATTGCTTCTCAAATTTATCCCCTGCACCCGCGGCCGCGCCCTGTGATTTCCTCCTCCGTCACTTTTTTGGCGCGAACGCGGGTGCAAAGACCGGATAGTTAAAAGCAAGAATGGTACAACAACCAATTGCACGGTCACCGGTTAATCGTTTATCATGCGCGAAATTATTATCCTTCTCCCGGTCCTCTTATTCCTGATCTCCTGCAACACCGTACAGGACCCTACCACTAAACCGACCGCTACCGGCGATCACGCTGCCGTCCCCGGCATTTTCACCGGCGGGCTGACGGAATACTGGTACGAGAGCCTCGCGGAGATTAATACGTTCACCCTGGAGCAAGCCCGTTACGGGGAAATGCGCCCCGGCAACGTGAGCGTGATCTTCGTCTCCGAGGATTTTTTGACGGATAAACAGGTGAAGAACGACAACTACACCAACCCCAACACCACGCCGGTCATCAAAACCAACATGATCCGGCGTTTCGTCACCGGCATTTACGACTACTCCGTGATGACCTCCACCTTTACGCCGACTAAGACCGACGAGCAGGGCCATACCCTGAAGGTGACCACCAGCATGCAGGACTGGTGCGGGCAAACCTTTACCCAGCTCAACTACGCCGGTGGCAAGCAGTGGAGCGCCCAGCTGCGCTCCTACTTCGAAAAAGAAGGCGACACCAACGTGGCACTTCCCGCTGATTTTCTGGAGGACGAAGTGTATAACCGCATCCGCTCCGGCTGGAAGGAATTGCCCACGGGCGACTTTCGCGTGATTCCGGCTACGGGATATCTGCTGATGACGCACCAAGCTTACGAGGCCGCCCGGGCTACGGTCGGACTTGAAGATTATGCCGGGGAAGTATTTACTGAACCCAACCTAAAATCGTACACCATCGATTACGGCGATCTGGGTCGTCGCCTGGAGGTGGTTTTTGACGCCACGGCACCCTACGTGATCCGGGGCTGGTTGGAAACATATCCCAGCCGGGGAAAATCCCTGACCACTACCGCCCGGCTCACCCACCAGACCCGGGCACCTTACTGGAGCCAGAACTCCGCGAGCGACGAGCCACTGCGGGCGACCCTGGGGCTGGAGAAGTAGTATACCGGGCAACGCACCCCCGGGCCCGGCCTCGTTTCGCTATATTTGCTTGATGGAGGAGTTCAAAGCAAAAAGACCGAAATGGTTACGTAAACTGGAACGGGAAAGCTGGCAGGCCGAACTGATCATTTCCGGGGCCGCGCTTCTCGGCTCGTTACAGCTGCCGGGCCTGCTGGAACGGTTTCAGCATTATATACTGCTGAACTACGAGCGGGCCTCGCTCCAGCTCTGGTATTTTGCCACTACATACTGGGCGTTGTTCGTGTATGGGCTCGTTCTGCTGTTTGTGTTCCATTTCATCGTACGGGCACTGTGGATCGGGCTGGTGGGGCTTAACAGCGTCTACCCCGACGGGATCAAGATAACGAACCTGTCGAGTAAAGATTACCAGGAAAAGATGATCGGGGAATTCGGTGACATCGACGGCTTCATCGACCGCCTCGACCAGACCGCCAGCGGATTGTTCGGGACGGGTTTCGCCCTTGCCGGTTTGTTCTTCAATCTTGGCTTATTCATGTCGGTGGCCATTTTGGTGCTAACGTTCCTACAGCGGATCGGCCTTCCGGATTTCTGGGCTTGGTTGATCGGGCTGAGTCCGGTGGTCCTGATTACCGTCCTGTCTTTTTTCAGCACGGCCCTGAATCTGCCTAAACTGCGAAATTTGGCGTGGGTGAAGCGTATCCACTTCCCGCTGGCGAAGCTTCTGACCCGCCTGAGTTATCCCCTCAACACCCGGTACACGGCTACCAGCCTGCTGCTGATCACCAGTAACTCGGCGCCCAAGGAGGCACAGGGTAAGGAGATCGTCAAGGGGTTTGGCATAGTTTTTCTGGGGAGCATACTACTGGGTGTTTTACTGGGTGTCTCCGATGGCATTAAGCCCCAGTTTTTTGATAACCATTACCACAGAATGGGCGACGATAAAACGAGCATCGACGTGAAGAACTACGCTGATTCCGGCTACGAGGGTGTTCTTTACGAACCGCTTTTACCGGGGCGGTATTCCGTGGCGGGTGATCCGTTCTGGATATGGGTACCCCTGCCTGAGCGGGAACTCGACATCATGCTTACCGACTGCACCCAACCGGAAGTGGCGGACGAACTGTCGCGCAGGGAGAAGCGCCAGGCCAAACGGGAGCGCATCATCGCCTGCACCGACGGGTACGTAAAGTTGTACCTGGACGACCGGCCACTCGAACTACCACCCGCCCTGCGGGAATTCCGGTCGACCGAAGCCGCAGCCGACCAGTTCGGCGTTCGATTCGACCTGAATTTTCTCTCATCATCACCGGGCCGGCATACGCTGAAAGTGGTCACGCACTACCCCCTGGAGACGGACACGGGTGAGGAATTCCGAACGACCTACATCTCGTTCAACACCCTGAAAAACGCAGTGGCCGGTTCCGCCGATCGCTGACGCCTTTTGTTCTCCCCACCCGCCGACCGGTTAAACATCAACCACGATAATCCGTTACGCCTTTAATAAGCTCCGCATCCATGAATAGATTTTACTCTGGCCTCCTGTTGTTACTTTTTTCGGTCTGCTTCTCCGTGCTTTTGCCGGCGCAGGGTTTGCGCCCCTATAACCCCACCAACGCCACCAACGTCGGCTTGATCAGCCTGGGCGGCAGCATCACGATCGGCTCCATGTTCCTGGATAAAAAAGTGACACCGATGACGGAATTGGAGGTGGGCAACCTGGACGTGAACAAGATCTGGCCGATCGACCGCTTCAGCCTGCGGCACCTGAGTTTTGAGAGCGATGAGTTTACGGATAAACTACTGCTGACCAGCTTTGCCAGTCCCTTCTTTCTGATGCTCGACCGCACCGGCCGTGACAATTTCGACGACATGGCGTTGATCGTTTTTCAGGGAGCTATGCTAAACGCCGCGCTCATCAACCTGACAAAAGTGACGGCAAGAAGAGCCCGGCCGTACAATTACAATCCGGATGCCCCCATGGATATGAAACTGCGCAAATCCAGCCGCTATTCTTTCTACAGCGGCCACGTAGCGACGGCGGCTTACTTCAGTTTCACCACCGCCCAACTGTACAGTGACCTGCATCCGCGCAGCGGTCTGCGCCCCTACATCTGGGCCGCCGCCGCCCTGCTACCGGCTACGGTTGCCTACGGCCGGATGCGGGCCGGCAAGCACTTTTTCACCGATGTACTGATCGGTTTTGCGGCGGGAACGGCGATTGCGCTGACGGTGCCGGCGCTGCACCGTGCGGGACGGGGAGAATAGGAATAAATCTCATCAGCGCTGTAAAAGGAGGATCCTTTTAAGAATATGCCGGGGTTGCCCGGGGCGGGCGACGCTGATCATGCCTCCGCTTGGTCATATTTGTCAAGTTCTAGGTTTTCGATGATCTTCACCAGTTTGTGTCCGTAGCGCTTATCGGTAGCGTAGCCGCATGATTTAAGGCCGTGAGCCCATTTTTTGTAGTCGGTTCCGTGTCCCTTCAGTTTGGCGTAACGTTTCGTACTGAGCAGTTCGGAATGCTCCCGGAAAGATTCGGCAACGGAACCGAAGACGCGAAACATATCGTAGCGGGTATCGTCGCCGTAATTGCGGCAGGTGCATCCGAGGCACTTGCTACGACACTTGATACCGAAATGGTTGTTGGAATTTACGGCCAGCTTGCTGTCGCCCGCGTTGGATTCGAGCAGGCCCTGGGCGAGGGTGATGCTGGCGGGGATGCCGAAGTCGGCCATCTCACGGCGGGCGATTGGAGCATAGCGATTCAGGTACGACTGTACGCGGTCTTTTTTTGCCGCGATGATTCCCGGTGGGAGGCCCTTGCGCTCCCCGTAATCAGGGCTGAGTACCAGCGTGAGGTTGCTGATGTGGGGGGCGGGATCCGCAGTGGGGGCAACCTCGTTAAAACCGCCAAATTTTGCGTCGATAGCAACCGTCTTTTCGGCAGATGCCGTAGGTTCGGTCCTCGTTTCCGCCGAGTTACTGAGGTAAGATACGAGTGCGGCCGCGGACTCCCCCACCCCTTTGGTCCAGCCACCAAGGGATGCCTCCGAAACCAGTCCGGGTTCAGCTTCCAGGGGGTCATAGACGTCGATGCTGAAAGTCAGTCCGCGATAAATGCAGATGTAGAGGATCAGGCTGATGAGCAGTATCTCGACACCGTAGTAGATGGCATAGTCGAATACCTTAGCGACACCGCGACCGAGCGCGGTGGACTCAGGATAAGTTTTAACGGACATGTTTAATTTTTTGCAACCAAAGAATACTGTAAAAACGTAATAAACGGCGGTGCCAGACGAAAAATCCTCTCCCGGATAGCGGAAAGTGATTACGCGTCAAATTTCTCTCGGCATGAAAATCGTAACACCAGTTATGAATTGATTATACGACTTTCGTTAACTCCCGTTTACTCGCTATTGGCCGGTAAGTAAACCTCCCGACAATGCTTAAAAGCTAATTCGTTTGACACAAATTTAAGTCGAAATGTTTTGCCGTACAACATTTTTACCATTTTTTGTTTAATTTGTAGCAAGTTCTTATCCCGGGTCGATCGTGATCGATCGCCAACCAAACACCGGAGCGTGGAGACCGGCTATTTAAAAAACTTTTTTTGCACCTGCGGCCCCGCCCGAATAGGCATTCCGGCGATATAATCACCTGGCGGTAAGCGGCGGCGGCCCGGTACTTAGTGTAAATAATACACTACCTTCACAAACCAAAACACCCGATCATGATACTTATTGCGGATTCCGGTTCTACTAAGGCCGATTGGGCCTGGGTTGCGAAAGACGGAGAGAATTCTTACGTACACACCAAGGGGTTTAATCCCGTCGTACACCCCGGGGAACTTTTTGATCAGGAGATGAAAAAACTATCGACCGAACTGCTGCCCGGGCTTCAGCCCCGGGAGGTCCATTACTACGGGGCCGGCTGCTGGGACCACAAGCGCAAAAAGGTCATCAGCGACTGCATCAAAAAAGCCTGGCCGGATGCCAAGGTGATCGTGATGCACGACCTGCTCGGCGCGGCCCGTGCGGCCTGTGGGCACGACCCCGGTATCGCCTGCATTCTCGGAACGGGGTCTAACACCTGCCTCTACGACGGCAACGACGTGACGGACAACGTAACCAATCTCGGCTTCATGCTTGGCGACGAGGGGAGCGGCTCTCACCTCGGTAAAGCCCTGCTGCGCGCCTATTTTTACCGGGAACTGGACGATGACCTGACGGACGCCTTTGAGCAGTACGCCAAAATCAGCAAATCCGTCATCCTGGATAAGATATATGAATCGGACGTACCTAATACGTACCTGGCCAGTTTTACCCGCTTTATGGGCGAGCATCAGCAGCACCCGCTGATTCAGAAAATCGTTTTTACCAGCTTCGCCGAGTTTTTGGACCGGCACGTGCGGAAATACCGCGGCCACCTCGGAGTACCCATCGGCTTCATCGGGTCCATCGCTTTTCATTTCAAACCGATTCTGCTGGCGGCGATGCACGAGCGCGACCTGCGGGCCGGGAGATTCGTGCACAAACCCATTGAGGCACTGGCGGATTTTCATCAGGGTAACCTGTAGGACCAATATACTGCTGTCCGCGCAGACGGATAACCGACCGATCAGACAACCACAAACCGCTTACTGTACCGTACCTTCGCCGCCTTCCGACCAAATAGCCTAAACCCAAACCACCTTAAGCTACCCGATGAAAAGAGAAGATATTCGCCGTATTGCCGTATTTACGTCCGGAGGAGACGCCCCCGGAATGAACGCCGCTTTGCGCGCCGTGGTAAGAACGGCGGCATTCAACAAGCTGCACGTTTACGGCATTGAGCGGGGCTACGAAGGAATGATTGACGGGCACTTCAAACGACTGGAACGGCGCGACGTGGCCAACATCATTCAACGGGGTGGTACCGTTTTGCGCACCGCGCGCTCAATGCGCTTCATGACCCCGGAAGGAAGGGCCCTGGCCGCCGAGCACCTGAAGTCGTACGATATCGACGCCTGCATCGCCATCGGCGGCAACGGCACCTTCACCGGAGCGAAGGTGTTCAGCGAAAAATACAACATCCCCTTCATCGGCGTACCGGGAACGATTGACAATGACCTCTACGGTACGGATTACACGATCGGCTTCGACACGGCCGTGAATACCGCCATTGAAGCGGTTGACAAGATCCGTGATACGGCCGAGAGTCACAACCGCTTATTCTGCGTAGAAGTGATGGGACGTCATTCGGGGTACATCGCCCTGCACACGGCCATCGGGTCGGGAGCCAGCAGCGTTCTGATCCCGGAAGCGGAGACGAACATAGAAGACCTCAAGGAAGTATTGCGTAAAAACAAAGCGCGGGGTAAGCTTTTCAGCGTCATCATCGTAGCGGAAGGGCATCATATGGGCGGAGCGGCCGGCGTGGCCGCAAAGATCAAAAACGAACTGGCCAGTATAGAACCAAAAGTCACCGTGATCGGTCATTTGCAGCGGGGCGGATCCCCCAGCGCCATGGACCGTCTGCTGGCCAGTCGTATGGGACACCACGCCGTAAACCGCTTGCTCGACGGCGAAGAGAACGTAGCCATCGGCATCGTTAACGACTGTATACACACCTGCTCGTTCGAAGAAGCCATCACTAAACAAAAGACTCCGCGCGAAGCGTTGATCCGCATGGCCAGTATTCTTGCTATCTAAAAGTTTTTTCCTGAAGTTAGTCTGGCAGTCACAGACATTATTATCAGATTCGTGGAATTTGTTTTATAGAGAACCAGCACGTTGTAAATACCAACGGCTTACTCGTTACGTACTAACGCCAAGTGTACCGTATCTTGCCGCCGTATGTTAAGCTATCCGGTCTTAGACGTGTTGCGATTACTGCGCTTCCCCAATTTGTTGGTGGTGGCTGCAACGCAGTTGTTGGTCTACTACCGGGTCGTGCTTCCCGCCTTTTCGCAGGAGGGCATTGCGAGCGTACTACCGACCTGGAAACTGGCGGAACTGATTATCGTGACGTTGCTGATCACGGCATCGGGATACCTTATCAACGACATTCAGGACGTTAAGACCGACAACATTAACCGCCCCGGCACCAACCCCGTGCAGCGGTTGGGTATCGAAACAGTCATGTGGTTTTATGCCGTATGTATTCTGGTGGGCTTCATGGTAAGTCAGTTGTTGGCTTATCGGCTTGGGGAGAAGGATCTGCTTTGGATCTTTCCCCTGGCGGTAGGGATGCTTTCCATTTACAGCGTGGGGATGAAGCGGATACCGGTGCTGGGCAACCTGCTGGTAGCGGCTTACTGCGCAGGTGTTCCCGGAGTGATCCTGCTGGCCGAACGCAAGGGAGTTCGCCAGCTCATAGCCACTAACCCCGATCTGGGGGCAAACGTGCTGCGGGTTTGTCTGCTGTTCATGATTTTCGCCTTCGTGGCGACCTTGCTGCGCGAACTCGTTAAGGATCTTGAGGACATTCGCGGAGACCGGGAAGTCGGCCGCCGTACCATTCCCGTCATGTGGGGTATTTCCCTCAGCCGCAAGCTCGGAATCGTGATGGGGCTAATGGTGATCTTTGCCATTCTGTGCCCGATATTTTTCGGCTGGCCGGCTTTCCTGGACCCCCCGATGCTGACCTGCATCGCGCTCCTGCTGATCGGGCTACTGTACATTCTGTTCCAGCTCGCCCGGGCGAAAGAGAAACCCGATTATCATCGGCTCAGCACCCAACTGAAATTATTTTTGCTGGCCGGGCTGGGGCTGCTCATTTTTTTCTAACCGGATGCCCGGTCGCCGCGCGGCGGTTGTACCGTTAACATTTACCCGTTGACAGCTCCGCAAACCTTTAACCGGATGTTCTACGCCCACCCCAGCGCCATCATTGATCCCGGAGCCACGATCGGCCGCGACTGCAAGATCTGGCATTTCTGCCACCTCATGCCCGGTTGCGCCCTTGGCGTCGGATGCAGTTTGGGGCAGAACGTTTTCGTTGCCGACGGAGTGACGCTGGGAAACAACTGCAAGGTGCAAAACAACGTAAGTCTTTACACGGGGGTAAGCTGCGGAGATGACGTATTCATCGGTCCTTCGGCGGTTTTCACCAACGTCATAAATCCCCGCGCGGCCATAACCCGCAAGGCAGCATACCAGCCGACCCGCCTGGATAAAGGGGTGACCGTTGGTGCCAACGCCGTCATCGTTTGCGGTGTCCACCTCGCGCACCACGCTTTTGTGGGGGCCGGAAGCGTGGTCATCCGTGACGTCGCCGCCTACGCACTGGTCGTGGGTAATCCCGCCCGTCATGTTGGATGGATGAGTGCTGCCGGAGAACGGCTCTTCTTCAACGAGGACGGCCAGGCAGTTTGTCCGGCGGTGGGAGCAGTTTACCGGCTTACGGACGGCGCGGTTGAGCGGGTACGGAAGTAATCAGTTTACCGATACGATCGACAATGCGGACGGGGGCACAGACGTGCGGTTCGTCGGTTGAACCTCCGGATTATCTACAGCGGCACAGCCCGGATCGTCCATCGGATCTTCCCCAACATCCGATTGTGAGTCAGTTGCCACAAAACACTAATGCGCGGTAACCTACATTTGCCCTCCGTTTAATTTTAGAACAGCATCTTATCACAGCTACTTCCCCATCCGTTCGTTTTGCCGTCATCGGTGTCGGTCACATCGGCCGCCGGCACGCCGCGCTGATCGCCGCGCACGCAGAGGCGAAACTCGTAGCGTTGTGCGACGCGTCGAAAGAAGGAAGCATCGACTGGCCGGAAGGCGTTGACCGGTCGCTTCCTTTTTTCCGTGCCCTGACCGACCTGCTGCAGGACGGTCCGGAATTCGACGTGGCCTGTGTCTGCACGCCCAACGGCCTCCATGCCAGTCAGGCCATTGCGTTGCTGGAGGCTGGTCGTCACGTGGTGGTGGAAAAACCGCTGGCGCTTACCGGTGCCGACTGCGATGCCATCATCGGGGCAGCCGAACGGGCGGACAAGCATGTTTTCGGCGTGATGCAGAACCGGTACAGCCCGGCCTCGGAATGGCTGAAGGAACAGCTGTCGGGTCGGGCATTAGGAAAAATTTTTCAGGTTCACCTTACCTGCTTCTGGAACCGTGATCACCGGTACTACACGCTGCCTCCCGACGGCCGGCCGCACCCCTGGCATGGCGATAACGCACTCGATGGGGGGGTACTATTTACCCAGTTTGCCCACTTTATCGACCTACTTTGCTGGGGGTTCGGCCCGGTGAAGGTACAAAGTGCCCGCTTCGCCAATCAGCATCACGAAGACCTGCACCTGTTTGCCGATGCGGGCACGATTCACTTCAGTCTGGAGAACGGTGGGCTGGGCAGCCTGAACTTCAGTACCGCGGTGTGGGACCGCAACTTCGAGTCTACCCTGACGGTAATCGGGGAGCGGGGCACCATCAAACTGGGGGGTCAGTATATGAACGAGTTGCGGTACTGTCATGTAGACGGACTTGAAGTTCCGGAGCTACCGGCCAGCAACCCCGCCAATAATTACGGTCCCTACACGGGCTCGGCGGCCAATCACCACTTCGTGATCGACAACGTCGTGGATGTATTGCGCAAGCGAGCGGAGATAGCCACCACGGCGGCGGAGGGCGCCCGGGTGGTTCGGGTGATCGAAGCGATGTACGCTTTGGAGATCAGGTGAGACGAATTGGCGCAATCGCAGATTAAAATTTAGATTGTTGAAACGCAGATGCCGGCGGCCGGTACTGATTTTCAACCTTTTTTGCCCCTGCGTTCGCGCCTGATGCCTGTCAGCACACCTTCGCAACTAAGTAGTTTACCCGATCTGCACGGAAAACTTATCCACCAGGCAGTTCCGGGTTTATGACCGTCGGACCTTCAGCACCAGCTTACCCTTTTTGTTCCCCGAAAAAAGCCGCAAAAAGGTTTCGTGGAAATTTTCGATGCCCTCATAGATGTCTTCCCGGCTTTTCAGGCGGCCTTCCGCCATCCACATTCCCATCTGCATGGCGGCTTCGCGGTATTTGGGGGCATAATCCATCACCACCATTCCCTGCATGGTCGCTCGGTTAACGAGCAGAGAGAGATAATTTTTAGGCCCTTGCACCTCTTCCTTATTATTGTACTGACTGATGGCGCCGCAGAGGACAATGCGGGCGTGCATCTTCAGGCGGGCAAGGCAGGCGTCGAGAATATCGCCGCCCACATTGTCGAAGTACACGTCCATACCTTTGGGGCAGTGTTCTTTCAGTCCGGCGGGTACCACGCCATTTTTATAGTCGATACAGGCGTCGAAGCCGAGCTCGTCGACTACGTAGGCGCATTTCTCCGGTCCGCCGGCAATTCCGACCACTTTACAGCCTTTGATTTTAGCGATTTGCCCCACTACGCTACCGACCGCCCCGGCGGCACCCGACACGACGACGACGTCGCCTTGCTTGATCTTCCCAACTTCCAAAATTCCGAAATAAGCCGTCATGCCCGGCATTCCCAGCGTACCTATGTACGTAGGCATGGGAACGAGGCTGGTGTCGACCTGATAGTAGTTGGTACCGTCGGTGACGGAATATTCCTGCACGCCTCCCCAGCCGGTAATCACGTCTCCGACTTTAAATACCGGGTGGTTGTTCGCTTTGACCACTTTTCCGATGGTACCGGCGCGCATCACTTCCCCGATCTGTACGGGCGGAATGTAAGAGCGGGCGTCGTTGAGCCAACCACGCATGGCGGGGTCGAGGCTGACGTAGTGGTTTTCAACGAGGACTTCGCCGTCTTTCAGGTCGGGAATACCGGTTTCGGTCAGTGTCCAGGTATCCTTTGTGGGCATTCCTTTGGGTCGGTGTGCGAGAATTTGTTGGCGGTTGGTCATTGTCATCAATCAGTTTGGGCTAAGGTACGCTACTAAGGAGAATTATTTGGGCGCGGACGCAGGTGCGGAGACTGTTTCTGAAACCACCGATAGTAACAGCAGGCACTGCTCGACCCATTAATCAATATCCGCCATCCAGATTGCAATGATGTTTTCTGTTTGAATACCGTTTTGTAAGTCGCCCAAAGGCTTTTCCATGGCTTGGCACTGAATCAGGGTGTATTGAAGGTTTACGCACCAGGTGTGAAAAATCTGCTCTTTTAACTTTAAAATGGACGTGTTGCGTCGTTTTAATTGCACTTTTTATTTATCTTTGATGCTGTTTACTAGCAGTACAATTTAGTTTTACGATACAATTACTTTATTAATCTCAAGTTTAAAAAAGACTTTACTATGAAAAACCTCTACGCCCTTGCGGGTCGAGTAGGCTTTATTTGTCTATTTCTGATGTCCGGATTGCCTTTGTTTGCCCAAGCCGACGATTGTCAGAACGACACGGAAGCTCCGGTAATCTCACAGAATGCCGTAATCAATTTAGAAGTCCCCACAAGCTCGGTCCCCGCAGCTTGCCCGGGCACTACGGTTTTTGTTGACTCCCTGCTTAACCAGCCCCGCCTGGTAAGCGATGTTCTCGCTATTTGTGAAGGTATTCTTCCCGAAGGCGTTACCGTTGCTTTCTTCACGATGCTCTTTGAGGACAATTGTACGGAGGACGAGGACATTACCATTCTGGTTGATGACATCCAGAGCACCATCAATGCCGATGGCTCTAACACGCTGGTACTCACCGGTGTACTCGTCGACGAGGCCGGCAACGAAAGTGAGCCCACTTCCGCTACGCTGGTACTGGTTGACGATACCGCTCCTGAAGCAACCACCACCAACCAGGTTGTGGTAGTGGCCAATGGCAGCCAGACCCTCACGCAGGATGATCTGATTACCGTTACCGACAACTGTGACGACGACGTTACCGTTGAATTCGATCGTGATTTGACTTTTGACGGTGATGACATCGGAACGGTAACCTTAACGGCTACCGTTACCGATGCCTCCGGCAACGTAACGGTTGTAACCGTAGACGTCATTGTCACTTTTGCCCAGCCCAACCTTGCGTGTATCAGCGCAATTAACCTGACGCTCAACGACGAGTGTCAGGGCATACTCATTCCCGAGATGCTGCTTGTCGGCAACACCGAGTTACTCGGTAGCTTTGCCTTCGACATCAACGTACTTGACGACCTGGACCCCGGTAACGGTCCCATTATCGACGGTTGCGGACGCTTCCGTTACATGATCTCTCCGGCCAGCCTGGGGGATGAGCCTACCGAAGGCTTCACCGGTGCTTTCATCGGTGACAACTGGGAAGTTACCGGCACCAACGCCACCAGCAGCGTAGTATTTACCGAAGAGACGCTGACCATCACCACCGCCCCCGGGGACGAAACATTCCCTCCTGAAACTATAGCCAGCTTCCAGTTTTCGGAAGAAGGCACGGTCAGCCTTGACTACGACTATAATGGTGCTGATCCCTTCGACGGTATATTTGGAGACGTTGCCGGTATTCTGACCACGTTTGAGGGTGAGATTACCGTAATTGAGGCGTTTGGCGATGCTGCTCAGGGAAGCTCCACCTTTGATGTAGAAGCTGGTGTCACCCTTGATATCGTCTTATCTGACGACGGTCTTGCTCCTCTCGAAGGTGACGACCCAAGTATCTTTGAAATCAGCGAATTCGTATTTACGCCACCCGTATCTCCCCTGACGCTCGACTTCGAGACGTGCTGGGGCTTCGTCAACGCCGAAGACAAGACGCCACCCGCCGTGGTCACCACGCCCGATGACGTTGACCTGCTTTGTGTCGACGTGGCCGGTAACGACCTGACCACGCTGCCCAGCACGGTGAACAAGTGCTACTTCGTCGATTCCGACAACGGCGCCACCATCCCCCGCTCCATGTCTCCGGCCCTGAACGCCCGTCTGCGTGCCGGTGGCACCACTCCCCTGGTTCCCCTGTTCACGGACGGCTGTACCAACACCATCGAGGTTTGTGTCAACGATGTGGTCTCTCGCGACCTGCTCGACCCCCAGTGCAACGACGTGGTCATCACGCGTACCTTCACGGCTACCGAGGTGTCCATCTGTCCTTCCGACGCTTCCGAGATGAACCCGAGCGTTACCACTACTTTCGAGCTGCGCTTCGAGCGCCCGACGCTTGCCGATCTCGACGCCGACAACATCGAAGAGGTGGTCAACTACGAGCAGTGTGGCATCGCCAACCCGACCCGCGCCGACTACCC
>ENA-ORXT01002890-ORXT01002890.1-marine-metagenome-genome-assembly--contig:-NODE-2890-length-19793-cov-12.781649_pt1 | contig 19793 bp, 10 predicted proteins | sample MGYA00237868_ERZ511482 | MGnify/ENA metagenome assembly ERZ511482
GTAACACAAACAGAATGGCATAATATAGTTGCTTGGCGACACCTTGCAGAACTTTCAGAAAAATTTCTCAAAAAAGGTAAGTTGGTTTATATAGAGGGAAAATTGACTAATCGGAAATGGCAAGATCAAGAGGGGAATGATAAATATATTACAGAAGTGGTGGCTAACAACCTTCGTTTTTTAGACAGAAAGGAAGGAGGTAGTGGATATTCTTCTAGTTTTCCAGGTGCAGAAAATGCACCACCAGAAACAAAAAAAGAAGATACTACCCCTGTAGCACAAGATACTACTGCTGCCCCCACAGAAAAACCAGCAGCCGCTCCTGCCGAAAAGGCTACTTCTGCCCCTGCCGAAAAAGCAGTAGCAGAAGCGGACGACGATTTACCCTTTTAAAAAAGAAGTGAGAAGTCAGACCGAAAAATAAATTTTTCTGTCAGAAGTCAGATTTATGACGTATTCCTAGATGCAAATAAGACGTAGTCGTTAACGTCTGGGAACACGTCATAAATCTGACTTCTGACAGGAAAATTTATTTTCCGATCTGACATCTGACTTCTTTTCCACTAAACAACAAAAAAATAATTGGAAGCAGGTCCAGACCTACTTAATACAATATTCTCTCTTTCTTCTTTTTTTTTCCTCTCTGTTTCGAGCTTACACATTGCTTTAGCAGGTGGTTTCATTGTATTGCTTTTAATGTGCTCTGCAATGGTTTCTAGCTCAGAAGTCGCCTATTTTTCTTTATCACCTAATGATTTAGACGCACTAAAAGGCGAACAATCTCCGAATTCTAAACAAATTATTAAATTATTAGAAACGCCTAGAACACTTCTAGCCACTATTCTAATTAGTAATAATTTTATCAATATTGCCATCGTCATTATATCAGATTATGTCTTGCGCAATATTTTTACCAGTATTATCTGTGAACGCTGGGCAGGGGAATTATTAAAGGTCTGCTCTTTTTTACCCTGGACCATAGCCACGATCGCTAGTGGACTCAATCTAATGATTACTGTAGTCGCTGTTACCTTTTGCTTGGTGCTATTTGGAGAAGTTGCACCCAAAGTATATGCTAAAATAAATAATGTCCGTTTGTCTCGTTTGATGGCAACCCCTCTTGGCGTTCTTCAAAAAATATTTTATCCTATCAGTAAAATATTAGTTAATTGGAGCGATGCATTAGAGAAACGATTATCCAGACGAACGGTCTCTAATGGAACCAGCAAGACAGATATAGACGAAGCCATTAACCTCACCGTAACAGATGGCATTAATGCAGGTGGAGAAATAGATATTCTCAAAAGTATTATTCACTTTGGAGACGTCTCCGTCAAACAAATTATGCGGGCAAGAGTGGATGTCATTGCCGTAGACTTTCAAATAGATTATAAAGAATTACTAGCCATCATCAATTCCTCTAATTATTCTAGAATTCCAGCCTATCAGGAAGATTTAGACCATATAACTGGTTTGCTTTACGCCAAAGATTTATTAGGTCATCTTAATGAAGGGAAAGAATTTGAGTGGCATCAATTATTGAGAACAGATATACTCTACGTGCCAGAAGCTAAAAAAATTGACGACCTTCTAAAAGAATTTCAAGAAAAACGCATGCACATGGCAATCGTAGTAGACGAATTTGGAGGTACGGCTGGCATTGTGACTTTAGAAGATATAATGGAAGAAATTATCGGAGAAATCCGAGATGAATTTGATGATCAACTAGAGGTGGATTTTCAAAAGATTGATGACTATAATTATATTTTTGAAGGCAAAACCTTACTAAATGATGTTTGTCGAGTGGTTGGCATAGATACGAATGTATTTGATGACGATAGAGGGGATGCGGATTCTTTGGCGGGCTTAGTATTAGAAAAAAGAGGTAGATTGCCTAAAAAAGGAACAGAAGTGCAGTTGGATTATTGCTTTTTAAAAATAGTGGCGGTTAGTAAGAAAAGAATAAAACAAATTCAAATTATCTTGCCTAACTAAAAACATCTTAGATACCAAATAGATAACATCTCTCCTGACATCCTACTTATTTCAAATTTTCTTCTTATCTTACCCGCCTGATTTAATTCAAATAATAAGTACCGAAGAGAAAACAAAACATACCTTTTAATTACAATATAATACCGTTACATCAAAAGGTACTTTTTCTTCATACCCAAAATGACTAGGAATGAGGTAGCAATATATTAGACTTGTTACCATTTAAGAAGCACCTATCTGAAATGCTCTTTTTCTATTATTTTCCTCTAAAAAATAACTCAATAAAAGGATTATTCAGTGATTTTTTAAAGAAAACTAACAAAAAAATAGTTACTTTATATAAGATTTTCTTAAAGGGTAACAAGTCTATTTGCAAATTTGGGTAGTTATTTTAACATCATTCCATAAACACAATAGATGTTTTTTTTTAACAAGAAAAAAGATATACATCAGCTCTCCGACGAAGAGTTAATAGCGCTTTACAAAAAGCGAGGGGAAGAGGAATGCATGGGAGAATTGTATAATCGCCATTACGACAAACTATATATAGTCGCCCGCAATATGCTGAATGACCGAGAGGCAGCAAAGGATATTGTTATGACCGTGTTCGAGAAAGTATTAAACAATATAGAAGACACAGACGTTCAGTCTTTTAGTAACTGGGTTTTTATTATTACCAAAAATGAATGCAACCAATACCTACGTAAGGATAGTACTTCCGCAAGAAAAATGACAGAATGGGGCGATATTCAAAGAAATGACGGAAATTTTGTGGAAAATGATGCGCTCGATCATCTATTAAGGGAGGAACATGATGAACAAACCCGAAATCGAGTAGAATCTGCTGTTGAACAATTAAAAGAAGAGCAGCGAACTTGCATCTTATTATATTATTTCCAAGATAAAAGCTATAAGCAAATAGCTGCCTCTACAGGATTCACCGACAAAGAAGTGAAAAGTTACCTTCAAAATGGAAAAAAGAATCTTGCTAAACTACTTACTCCAAACAGATAAATGTAATCCATAATGGAACACGTTGTGCCAAAAAATAAATGTATTCCACTAAAGACACTCCAACAATATAAAAAAGGAAGTGTCGATAAAAAGCAGAGAGGTGCGGTAGAAGCTCACCTACCAACTTGTGAACTTTGTTCCTACACGGTAGCTACTACCACTAACATTAATGATAAAGAATTAGCAGAAGATTTACCTACGCTACGTCGCTCTATTACGGATACCTTGATGGAACGAAAAAAAGCGAAACGACAGCAAGCAGGAAATCAAGGGCAACAAGGAAATCAGCGACGTACGATGTATAGTATTGCAGCTGCACTTGCTTTGTTACTAACACTAGGAGTTGCCACACAGTTATTCTTACAATCAAATACGCCAGATAATCTTTATGCTCAATACTATCAATCTTATGAAATACCTGATGATTTAGTCAGAAGTATCAGGGCTAGTTCAGAAGATCGAGTTAATAATAATCCTAGCGTGTCAGAACCACTAGCACAGGCTATTGCTGCTTATAAAAATATACCTTACGAAGCAAAAAGCATCCCGTCTAGTTTTAATCAAGACCCACACGAGGCTGCACTTACTCAATTACTAAAAGGCTTAACACTATTAGAAAAAGGAAACACCACTGCCGCTATTCCTTTATTGGAAAAAGTCCAAAAAAGTAAAACAAAATACGCAGAAGATGCCACTTGGTATTTAGTATTAAGCCATCTGAAAGCAGCAGATAATACATCAGCAATTAGTTTATTGGACCAACTAATAGCCCTTAATAATGGGTTTTATTATAAAAAGGCGCAAGACTTGAAAAAGCAATTGCAGTAAGCAAAGTTGTTTATTTGTTTAGAATGTTTATTTGTTTAATACACTGTATATCATTTTTTACAAATAGTTATTATAAAAATAATTTTGCTACTTTGACTTAAAAAAGAGGGAAAAATAATTCCTGTAAGGGTTTAAGTTTTATAAAATGTAATCTATTTTATTTCTGTTTTTAGGGCGGATTCGTAATCCGCTGTGTACCTTTTCTATTCCCAACCTTATGCGGATTACGAATCCGTCTTACATTCATGAGCGACACACCTGTTGATAAAATCAAAAAATGGCGATTAATTCTAGGGCAAACAGCGGACCCAGAAAAACAAGTAGATCTAGGCAAAGCTTTAGAAGGAAAAGACGGTGTGCTAGAATCGCTTTATAATGAGGAAGCAGGTGATCGAAAGGGCGGACTCGGAAGTTCTACCCCTAAAGTCAATCGATGGCTAGGAGATATTCGCAAATACTTTCCTAAGTCGGTGGTACAGATTATGCAGAAAGATGCATTTGAACGACTGAATATTGAAAAAATGCTCTTTGAGCCCGAATTTTTAGAATCTATAGAACCTGATGTTTCTTTGATAGGCACTTTGCTTTCTCTCAATAAAGTGATGCCTGAAAAAACAAAAGATACGGCTCGAAAAGTAATTCGGAAAGTAGTAGAAGAATTAGAAAAAAAACTCACCAATCCATTAAGAGAAGCCATCAATGGCAGTTTAAATAGAAGTGTTAGAAATCGCCGACCTAAATTAAAAGAAATCAACTGGCACAAAACTATCCAAGCCAACCTCAAACATTATCAAAAAGATTTAGGCACCATTATTCCCGAAACCCTTATTGGCTATGGCAAAAAAGGGCAGGCCTTAAAAAAAGTCATTCTTTTAGTAGACCAAAGTGGGTCGATGGCTTCTTCTATCGTCTATGCAAGTGTTTTTGGTGCTATTCTCGCCTCTCTCAAATCTATTAAAACCCACATCGTCGTTTTTGATACCGCTGTAGTAGACTTATCTGATGAATTGGAAGATCCAGTGGAGTTGCTATTTGGCACTCAGTTAGGTGGCGGTACAGATATTAATAAGGCACTCGCTTATGCTGAAAATCTTATTCAAAATCCAGCAGATACGATTCTGTTTTTAATTAGTGATTTATTCGAGGGGGGAAATGAACAGGCGATGTTAAAGCGGGCTACTGCTATCCGAAGAGGTGGTTCGCAGTTAATTACTTTATTAGCCTTAAGTGATGAAGGTGCGCCCATTTATGATAAACATATAGCGACTCAATTGGCTAGTGTAGATATTCCTTCTTTCGCTTGTACCCCTGACCAATTTCCGCCACTAATGGCAGCCGTTATTAAAAAAGAAAACATTCAAAATTGGGCGGCTCGGGAAGGCGTGGTGGTGGGGTAAAATAAAAAAAAGAAGTCAGAAGTCAGACCATTTTATTGTCAGAAGTCAGATTTATGACGTGTTCCTAGACGCTAACTATATGTCATATATGCGTCTAGGAACACATCATAAATCTGACTTCTGACAGAAAAATTTATTTTTCGGTCTGACTTCTGACTTCTTTTCAAGATATCAACACCTTCCCATCCATATCTTCAGGAATATCAATCCCCATTAAAGACAAGATAGTTGGCGCAATATCTCCTAGCTTACCCGATTTAACTGTTCTACCATTGACTTGGTTACTTACAAAAATGCAAGGTACAAGATTCGTCGTATGCGCCGTATGTGGAGAACCATCTGCATTAATCATAAAATCAGAATTACCATGATCGGCAATAATAATGGCATCGTAGCCATTTTTTAGCGTAACCTCTAATAATTTTTCCACACATTTATCTACCGTTTCAGCCGCTTTTTGTGCCGCTTTGAAGTCCCCTGTATGCCCCACCATATCCGTGTTGGCATAATTTAAACAAATAAAATTAGGTTGTTTGTCAGCTATATGGTCAATCAAAGCCGTGGTCAATTCTGCGGCGCTCATTTCTGGTTGCAAATCATAAGTAGCTACTTTGGGAGAAGGAATCACAATACGCGTTTCGCCTTCAAATTCTGCCTCTCTGCCTCCATTAAAAAAGAAGGTAACGTGTGGATACTTTTCCGTCTCTGCCATACGTACTTGCGTTTTACCTGCTTTTGATAAAACTTCCCCTAAGGTATTTTTAATATCGTCCTTAGTAAATAAAACATCTATATTTTTAAACTGCTCATCATACCGCGTCATCGTTACAAAACGTAAGTTTAATTTCTTCATCTTATGTGCTGCATTATCAGATTGGGTTAGCACCTCCGTAATTTCTCTAGGTCGATCGGTACGGAAATTAAAAAAGATAACAACATCCTCATCTGAAATGGTCGCCAGTGGTCCGCCGGTGCTTGATTTAGCAACGATAGGTTTCAAAAATTCATCCATTTCTCCTGCGGCATAGCGTTTTTGAATAGTCGCTAAAATATCATCCGTTACTTCCCCTTTTCCATGCACCAATACATCATAAGCCAACTTAATTCTTTCCCAACGCTTATCTCTATCCATCGCATAATACCGCCCAATGACAGATGCAATTTCTACCGGTTGTGTCCAAATATGCTCTTCTAATTCTTTTAAATACGACTGCCCGCCATTAGGTGCGGTATCTCTCCCGTCCATAAAGGCATGAATATACACCTCTTTCAAACCATAAGCGGTGGTGATATTACACAATGCTTTTAGGTGATTAATATGCGAGTGTACGCCTCCATCAGAGACTAAGCCCATCAAGTGTACTTTTTTTCCTTTGGTCTTGGCATATTTCAGTGCCGCCACTAAAGTCTCATTCTTACGCAGCGTCTTCTCTCGAATCTCCTTATTAATTCTAGCTAACTCTTGGTACACCACTCTACCCGCTCCTATATTCAAATGCCCAACTTCTGAATTACCCATTTGTCCATCTGGCAAACCGACTTCTTCGCCATAAGTTACCAGCTCAGAATTTGGATATTTTTTGTAAAGGCTATCTACAAAAGGGGTATTAGCTTGTGCAATTGCACTTACTTTGGCATCTGGCCCATGTCCCCATCCATCTAATATTATTAAAGCAACTTTGTCCGTTTTCATAAATAATAGCTTGAGTTTTTTTTATTTACTAACGATGAAAAAATAAATAGGTCGTTTTTAAAATGAGTTCTTTTTTTAATGGGTTGAAAACATATTCAAAAAAGACTCAATTTAAAAACAAAAAGACCTATTTATTTTTTCATCAATACTTAAGTACCTTTTCTTCTGCGAAATGATAAGGAAATACTATAAAGTGTAATAAGTACACTATCTATTGAAGTGCAAACTTACTATTTAATGAAAGACTAAATAGGGTTTTCTTCGGAAAAATGTATACACGTAGTCCAGACATTCCTGTCTGGGCATTTCTAAAAGTACCCAGACAGGAATATCTGGGCTACGTGCATAGGTTGAAAAACGTTAACGACTTTTGCTATTTGGATAAACTTGCCTATTTTGGTCAACAAAAAACAGCATGAGCAACTACGACCACGCAGTCATCAACACCCGCTACGGAAAATTTGAAATAATCGGTAGCACCAAAGGCATTCGTTCCGTCAAGAAATTACAGGAAGACAAAGCCTTGACGACGGCCATCCCTGCTTGTTTACAAACTTGCGCAACGCAATTACTCGAATATTTTGCTGGTAAACGAACCACTTTTGACATTCAACCTGATTGGGAAGGGGCTTCTCCTTTTAGTATAAAAGTTTGGGAAGCGCTATTGGAAGTACCTTACGGTCGCACCACTAGCTATGGCGCATTAGCAGAAAAGGTCGGCAGCCCAAAAGGATTTCAAGCAGTGGGCTTAGCCAATAAACACAATCCGATTGCGATTATCGTTCCCTGCCATCGTTGTATTGGTAAAAACGGTGATTTGACGGGCTATTTTTATGGCTTGGATATGAAACGTTCTTTGCTACAAATGGAAAATCCTACAAGTTTTGGCGTTCAAGGCAGTCTGTTTTAAGAGAAAAAGAAGTCAGATGTCAGATCGAAAAATAAATTTTTCTGTCAGAGGTCAGATTTATGACGTGTTCTTAGACGTACCGCTGACGTGACTAGATGTTTTTTGAAACACAAAAGGAGCAAAAGAAACAAAAGGGTTTTCACAAAAGTTAGCCTTACGTTTTACAGGTATACTTCAAAAATAAAACCCTTTTGTGAAAACCCTTTTGTTTCTTTTGTTCGTTTTGTGTTTCAAAAAAACGTCTAGGAACACTAGCCGTACGTCTAAGAACACGTCATAAATCTCACTTCTGACAGAAAAATTTATTTTTCGATCTGACATCTGACGTCTTTTTCTGACATCTGACTTCTTTTAAAGTGGCATAATTTTTTGCACCCTTCTATTATGGGAAAGAACATAACCAAGAAAAAAAAGGTAGCGACTGCCACCAAGGCAGCAACCAATCCTCCAACAGCCTCTTTTTGGAAACAAAATTGGTTACCTGCTACCCTACTCTTTTTTCTAGCCATTGCCTTATATGCGTACTCGACCACCTTTGAGTATGTGTTGGATGATCAGATTGTATTGACGAATAATGAATATACGAAAAAGGGCTTTGCTGGCATCAAAGAAATTTTGACAACCGAAAGTATGAGTGGTCGTTTTGGTGGACAAAAAGACTTGATAGTGGGGGCTAGATATCGCCCATTGTCTATTGTTACCTTTGCGGTAGAATATCAGTTTTTTGGTTTAAATCCTTTTGTATCTCATTTGATTAATGTTTTATTGTATGGGATTTTGGGCGTTTTGCTATTTCGAGTACTCAGCTTTTGTTTTCCCCAATCAGAAAAATGGTTTTGGTCCATTCCTTTTTTAGCTACGTTGTTGTTTGTAGTTCATCCTGTGCATACAGAAGTAGTTGCCAATGTGAAAGGTAGAGATGAAATAATGACCCTGATAGGCGCATTAGCAGCCATGTATTATGCCCTGCGCTATGTCCAATTTAATCAAATAAAATATCTCTTTTTCTCTGGATTCGTTTTCTTTTTAGCTCTACTTGCCAAAGAAAATGCACTGACTTTTTTAGCGGTTATTCCACTGACTTTATACTTTTTTAAAAATGCTTCTTTGAAGCAAATGGCGGCGAGTGTTGTTCCTTTATTAATTGCCGCTGTGGCTTATTTAGCGATTCGCTATCAAGTTATTGGTTATTTCTTATCGCCTGATGGCAAAGAGATAAGCGATATTATGAACAATCCTTTTTATGGATTAAGTGCTGCGGAAAAATTTGCAACGGTTTTTTATACTTTAGGACTTTACCTCAAATTGTTATTTTTTCCGCATCCGCTCACCCACGATTATTATCCTTATCAAATTCCTATTATTAATTGGGGAGATTTACGGGCAATCATTCCTTTAATTTTGCACCTAGGTTTGGGGATAATTGCCTTGCTTGGATTACGCAAAAAATCTGTTTTATCTTATGGTATCCTCTTTTATCTAGCCACCTTATCTATTGTTTCTAATATTCCTTTTACCGTAGGTACTTTTATGAATGAGCGATTTATATTTATTCCTTCGATTGGTTTTTGTTTAATTCTAGCGTGGCTATTACGAGATAAACTACCTGCACTGTTCAAAGGAAATCAACTAGTGGCGACAAGTGGACTAGCAATCATCGGTTTATTTGTACTTGGATTTGGTTGGAAAACCATAGACCGAGTGCCTGATTGGAAAAATCGTTTAAGCCTTAATCTTTCTGGCGCTACCGCTTCCCCTAATAGCGCAAGAGCGAATTGCTTTTTGGGTACGGCTATCTTTGAAGAAGAATATAGAAATGAAACGGACCACCAAAAGAAAAAAGCTTTAATAACAGAAATCGCTTATTTTATAGATAGGGCCTTAAGCATTCATCCGAACTATGGTTCTGCTTTAATTATGCACAGTGGCGTAGTCGCAGAAGAATATAAATATGATAATGATTTAGATAAATTACTAGCAGAATTTTATAGCATTTTAGTCCGAAAACCGAATGTGCCATTTATTGATCAATATGTAGCTTATTTAGCTCCCAAAGCGGATAAGCAGAAATTAGCAGACTTTTGTTATAAGGTAGGCTACCAATATTTTTCCCAAACCAGAAACGATCAAAATACCGCCCTTAAATATTTGCAATACGGTACGCAAGCGGCACCAAACGACCAACGTCTATTGACGAGTATTGGGCAGGTATACCAAGCATTGGGTAATCCCCAAAAAGCGGACGCTTATTTTGCTCGGGCTGGGAAGTAGTTGCTATTAAAAGCTCAATGAGTAAATGACTAGATAAATAAATGAGTAAATAAGGAGCATTCTAGAAAATTACACAACTGTTTACATTGAAAAATAGCTGCCTTATTTACTCATTTATATTTCACGTTTTTAAGGAGTAGACCTCTCACTGCTTTACTATCTTCCCATTCGCTATCATTTGTCCAGCTTTATTTACTACTTGATAAAAATACAATCCTTTCCCAAAAGCAGCCGTAGAGATTTGTTGGGTAGCAGTTTTTAAATTGATTGTTTTTATTGCTCTAAATACCCTTAATGGCAACGCTACGACCTACCCGACAAATCCTCTGCTGACAATATGCAACATTAATAGTACTTTTGAGGTAGGTTAAAGACTGTCGTTGCTTATTTTCGTGTAGTAGCAGACAGACCCTCTTCTCTTTCTTTTACACCCCCATCTAATTTGGTACATTTGCTTTAATTGGACTTTAGCTATTGGTCTTTAGTCTTTGGTACGCTTAAGCTTGGCAGTAGGAATTAGTTAAATACTTAAACTTGTTTATTTGTTTAACCTGTTTATTTGTTTAATCAGCTTAACAACAGTATCTTATAATCTTTTGGAGTACGTTAAGGTTATGCGCCTTACGTAATTGCCAAATTTATTTGGCAGATTCTACTCGTTTTACTCGCTTTTAAGATAATATTTGACGTATTTAGAATCTGCCAAATAAATTTGAGCCTACTCCGAAAAGTCGATTTGGACAAAAACTGCCAGATTTTAAAAATCTGGCAGTTTTATTACGCTCTATTTACAGTGAGTTATAAATTTGCCAAATTCTGGAAATTTGGCAAATTAGCCCCATTCAGACTTTTCGGAGTGGGCTCAAATTTGGCAATTACGTGAGACGCAAATATTATTTTAAATACTAGTAGAACGAGTAGAATCTGCCAAATAAATTTGGCAATTACGTAAGACACAAGCACTTTTAAATAAGCACCCATTTACCATTTAAATAAATAATCCCAGTTCAGCTAGTTAATCTTGATTTATGAATCGGTACGCGCCATATATACAACAGCTCTTATTTTTATTTGCTTTACTGTTGCCTTTCCAAAGTTTTGGAAAACACCTAATTGGTGGGGAGATGTCCTATAAATGCTTAGGGAATGGAGATTATGAAGTCGAATTATCTATATATAGAGATTGTTTAAGTGATGGCGCAGATTTTGATGCAGAAGTTACTTTTGCGGTGTATCAATGTGATAATACGATAGATTGTAGTGCGCTCATGCAAGGTTCGCAAGGTTTCTCCTTCACGGTTGCCCTTACTGAAAAGAAACCAATTAATCCACCCGACCCTACTTGTGTCTTGCCGCAATTATGTGTGGAGCAAGGTATTTATCGTTTTCGGTTCAGTGAGTATGATGTTTTTCTGCCCAATACAGATAATAGCTACCACATTGTTTATCAACGCTGTTGTCGAAATGAATCAATTACCAATTTAAACGTACCGGGAGATGTAGGTAGTACTATTACGGTGGCTATCAAGCCAGAAGCGCAGGAAGTTTGTAATAATAGTCCAGTCTTTGAAGCATTTCCTCCCGTAATTGCTTGTATCAATACGCCTTTTGAATTTTCCCATACCGCTATTGATGAAGATGGCGATTCGCTAGTATACGCTTTTGCTAGTCCACTAGCAGGTGGAGGTTTGGATTTAAGTGCTGATAATTTTCGGACTTGCTTTGGCGTATTACCCACACCGCCTTGTCCGCCTCCTTATGATAAAGTCCCTTTTATTGCCCCTACTTATAGTACATCTACGCCCTTTGGGCAAGCGGCACTTCAAGTAAACAATGCCACTGGCTTATTAAGCGGAACGCCTAATTTGAGTGGACAATTTGTAGCAGCTATAGCGGTTTCCGAATATCGAAATGGTCTATTATTAAGCGTTTCTCAACAAGAATTTCAAATTAATATCATTGATTGTGATGCAGAAAGTGATAGGATTGGCAGTACTTGCGACGATGGTAATCCAAATACGGAAAAAGACCGTATTCAAGAAGATTGTTCTTGTAGGGGTGTTTTAAAAGAATCCATTGCAAAGGAGGTCGACCTCTTTATTTCTGAATATTATGAAGGTGCTGATAGTACAAAATGTATAGAGATTTTCAATCCTTTTGATGTGGCAGTTGATATGACAGATGCTTATCAAGTTCAATTATTTAATACGAATTTTCCTAATGGGCAGGTGCTACATAATTTAACAGGCGTACTAGCCCCACAAGCAACGTATTTAATCTGTTACAATGCCTCCGATGAGGATATATTAGCTATGGCAGATGCTATGTTTATGCTAAATTTTGATGGCGATGATGCCATTAGTCTAGAAAAAAATGGAGCATTAATAGATTTATTTGGTAGCAAAGATTGCGATCCCGGGAGTGGTTGGTTTGTTCCAGAGACTGGTAATCGAACGATTAATAAAACCTTGGTGCGTTGTCCCTGTGTAGCAACAGGTATTAAGTTAAACCCAGTAGACTGCGAGTTTCCAACACTTGCCACAGAATGGATTTGTCTTCCTCAAAATGATAAATCTAATTTGGGCATTCATGCAGAGAATTTAGTTGCTGGTTCCAACATTCAAGAGATTGCTCCTTTTTTCTGCGCCTGTGATTGTAGAAGGCGCGATTCCCTTGCCTTAGTTGCCCTATATAATGCGACGAGTGGAGATAGCTGGACAACTCCTTGGCAATTAAATGAACCAATGGATAATTGGTTTGGTGTACATTTAAATGAAACGGGTTGTGTCGTTTGTTTAGATTTAGATGGGGAGGATGATTGTATGGCGAGTCTTACAGGTACGGGTAATTTACTGCAAGGCGTACTGCCGTCAGAAATAGAGGATTTGGAAAATATAGAGCATTTATTTTTAAGTCATAATCAGTTGACAGAAAGTATTCCAAGAGAAATTGGAAAATTAAGGAACTTACAAACGCTTTGGTTAGATAATAATCAATTTATAGGGGTAATTCCTCCTGCACTTATTTTAATTGATAGCCTCACCAGTTTGGCACTTAATCATAATAATTTGATGGGAGCTATACCATTGGAAATAGGCTTATTAACCCAATTAGAGCAATTATATCTTCAGGATAATCAACTAAGCGATTGTTTTCCTAGTTCTTTATTGTCCCATTGTACGATTGACTATAATATTTCTAATAATCCCTTACTTCCGTGGCAAGGTGATTTAGCCCCCTACTGTGATGGAGGCGAGCAAATCGCAGCAGCTTGTGATGATGGCAACACTGCTACAGAAAGTGACATCATCTTAGAAGATTGTAGTTGTGGCGGAGCAGAACAAAAAAGTAATACCACTGATACCGTTTTTTTTATTATACAACCTATGGACACAACGGTAGAAATTAATAGCACCGTTTGTCTAAAAGTAATCGTGAAAAATTTTGTAGATATTGTTTCGATGGAATATAGCATTAATTGGGACAGTACTATATTAAGATATAATAATATACAGAATTTCGGGCTTACAGGTATTCCAAATCTTAATTTTAGTGATACCAATAAAGGGGCCTTAGCTTTCTCTTGGAAAAATCCTCAAGGAGGAGGAGTCACACTTGAAGATGGGGCTATGTTATACGAAATTTGTTTTACCGCCTTACAGGAAGGTGCTTCTTTAATTGTTTTTTCCGGAGATCCCTTACCAATCATTATTAAAGACGGGCTTGAGCAAGAACTTTTCTTAAATGGTCAGGCAGGCACTATTAATGTACAAGGGGAAGAAGAAGAAGAAGCTTGTAATACAATTACAAATCTTGGTCCCATTGAAGCCCCCACTAGCCTAACTATTTGTGATGATTTTTTCCAATTAAATTCTAGCCTTCCAGGAGATTATTCAGGTATATGGACTGCTGACAATAGCGCTGTGGAAATAGCCAATAGCCAGCTACCAACAACGATGGTTAGTGAAATCCCTAAAGGACGTACTCAATTTACTTGGACGGTAGATACGGTTAGCTGTATGACTTACGAGCCAACTATTGTAGATTTATTACATTTAGGCATTCCCCAATTAGCACAAGATAATATTGAAATTCCAGTAGGAACAACTAGTGCCTCCTTTAATGTTATTGAGAATGATAATTTAGCTGGCAATAGCCCTTATATTGTAGAAATTTTCTCTCCTGTTAATCAAGGCGACTTAAGTTATCAAGGCGAAGGTTTTTTTGATTTTGAACCACCTGCTGATTTCTTTGGTACTGCTAATTTTGACTATCAAGTTTGTTATCAAGAGTGCCGAGAGTATTGTGCAGAAACAACCGTTGAATTAAGCATTTTAGCATCAGAAATAGGGGAAATAGTGCTTCCCCCTAATGCCATTACTCCTAATGGGGATGGTTTGAATGATCAATTTATTTTCCAAGCTATTTTTGATAATCCTAGTAAATACTCCGAGAGTGATTTTGTGGTTTTTAACCGTTGGGGCGACCAAATTTATCACGCTTCTCCTTACAGCAATGAGTGGGCCGGCACTAATCAAATAGGCGAACCTTTACCAGAAGCTACCTATTATTATATATTACGCTTGGATATTAATGAAGGAGAAATTTTGAAAGGAGAGGTGGTTATTCTTAGGTAAATGATTAATTGAGAATTGAAAATGGAGAATTGAAAATGGAGAATTGAGAATGGAGAATTGAGAATTTGCTGGACGTTAGCTAGACGTACTTAGACGTTTTTTGAAACACAAAAGGCACAAAAGATACAAAAGGGTTTTCACAAAAGTTTTTATATTTTGAACGTTATAATATCTGAATATTACAGCGTCACATTAGAAACTTTTGTGAAAACCCTTTTGTATCTTTTGTGCCTTTTGGTACGCCACGAGGCGTGCGTTGTAAATATATTTTATTAATTTATTAACTACTTTACTTAACTACCTAAAGGATGAAAGAGCCTTGTAGCCCAATTTGCCGTTCAGGCTAAAGCACTTATGAGGTTGGGGGAGGAAACGAACCTAGTCGAGTTCATAGGCAAGCGACTTTGAAAGCTGCTACAGTCAAGCCTCGTTACACTATTTAGTATTGGTCAATCTGTCAAAAGGGGTGAAACCTGCTACTGTATAGGAATAAACGGTGAGATGAACTATACAGGATACTCGGGGTAATGTGTGGTTGCGTTTAAAGAGAAGGTAGCGCATGAACGTGGGAGACCCTAACAATTCATCAAGACGAGATGGAGTTGAGGGAGTCGGATATGCCCATAGTACTGTTGATACCATGAAAGGTAAAACATGGAGGAGGGAAGGAGCATTACTGTAATGGAGTTTTTTTTTAATATAATTTATTAAATAGTTGTAAAACTGACCAGCCAATTGATGAAAAAAACAAGTAATCAGCAGGAAGCTGCAAAAGCTACGCAAGGGAGCAAAGAGAAGAAGCGAAAAGAGATGAGTAGTCAGGAAAGAGTACAGTTGTTACAGCAGAAACTATATCTGAAAGCGAAAGGAGAAAAAGATTATAAGTTCTATATCTTGTATGACAAAGTATTTCTAAAGTATATACTGGAGGAATCGTGGAGACGAGTAAGTGCAAATGGCGGGACAGCAGGAGTTGATGGAATAAGCATAGATGACATACGGAAGGGAGGAGTCAAGAACTTCTTGGAGGACTTACAAGAGGACTTACGCAAACAGACGTATGTACCCTCGTCAGTAAAGCGAGTAGAAATACCAAAGTCAAATGGCGGGAAACGCCCATTAGGCATACCAACGGTAAGAGACAGGGTAGCCCAAATGGCGTGTAAACTAGTAATAGAACCGATATTTGAAGCAGACTTTACGGAAGATTCCTTTGGCTTCCGTCCCAAGCGTTCGGCACATGGAGCGATAGGGTCGATAAAAGAGGAATTAAAGTCAGGCAAAGTAAAGGTGTATGATGCGGACTTGAGTAAATACTTTGACACGATACCACACAGTAAGTTGGTAATTGCGTTAGAGGAGCGGATAAGTGATAAACGGATAATAGACTTACTAAAGAAATGGTTACGGTGTCCTGTGCGAAAAGACGGACAGGACCAAGGAGGTAAGAGCAAGAAGATAGGCACACCACAAGGGGGAGTAATCTCTCCACTGTTGTCGAATATCTATCTAAACTTGTTAGACCGAATAGTAAGCCATCCTAACAGTATATTTAGCCAGACAGGCATCCGAATCATCCGCTATGCAGATGACTTTGTATTAATGGGGTCAAACATAGGGGAGGAAGTGAAAGTCAAACTCAGGGAGTTACTAAGTCGAATGGAATTAAGCCTTAACCAAGAAAAGAGCAAAGAAGTAAATGCAGTAGAAAGCAGCTTTGATTTTCTAGGTTTTAAGATGAGCTATGACAGGAGTTTGTATGGACCAAAGACAAATAAATATTGGAACATACGTCCAAGCGAAAAGTCAGAGCAAAAGATTAGAACCAGTATAAAAGAGAAGTTGAAGCAAATAGGTCATTATGGTCCAGAAGCAGTAAGTGGAGAACTCAATGACCTTATCCGAGGCTGGCTGAACTACTTCGATGTACCAGGCTTGAGCTATACGAAAGTAGCCAAACGCAATCTACGTTATTATCTAAAAGACCGTTTAGATAGATATTATAATCGAAAGAGCCAACGAAAAAGTCGCCTGTATCGTCAACAGGCATTTGATAAATTAGTCAAGAAATATGGACTAATAGACCCGACAAAATTTTATCGTAAGGCAAAATCTTGAAGGCTTCAGAAGAACGATTACAGGAAAGCCGTATGCGGGAAAACCGCACGTACGGTTTGACGAGGGGGAACAGGGCTAACTACTAATGACTACGTAAAGTCCTCCGAAGCTTGATTATACGAGGTGTTAGCTTTTATAGGAAGCCCTATTCTCTACTCTACTATTCCCTATTGTGTTAGAACGTACGCTTTACAGGGAGTTAAGCCAATGGAGGGGAAGAGGTTAGAAATCAGACCATAATTATGATTTTTAAAATGAAGGAGGGGATACCTCTACTAAAAGATATCCCCTCCTTGCTATATTAAAATAGAATAGGTTCTTATGCTATCATTGTTTCTTTTCTTCTTAGGAATACTAAACCCATATTTAAGATCAATAAACCGAAGATGCTTAATCCCCATTGAGATAGGGTTGGTATAGGTACTACTCTAGGGCAATTATCCACACAACTTCCTGCAGATAATGTAGTAGTTATACCTCCTATAGAGAAATCACTAGCACTATAGCTCCCTGGTGAACGATAGAAATTAATTAAAAGCGTGCCTGAAGCAGGAATCCTTCCACTAATCGTAAGTATATTTCCGCTTGCGTCTAGGTAATTGCCACATTCTGTAAGACAAGATACGGCATCTCCTGGATCTCCATTTAATGTTAGCACGTCATGAAATCTAATTATACTACCATCTGCATTTGTAACGTTAGCTGGATCCGTACAATTACATGGATCACTTACCGATACACTTTTTTCTACTGTAGGGCAAGTCCCAGGCATTGTCGTCACGCTTCCGATTACACTCATTGTCATATCACTTGCCATAAAATCAACATCTCTTAAAGAAAGTCCTCCATCATCTATTGCCGCTATCTCTTGATTACAAGCACAAAAAGCAGCAATAGTTTGAGGAGTAGTTTGATCGTAGTTAGGCAGGTCAGTTGTAGGAGCTTCGTCGTTTAACATATACATTAAAGTAGAACCCGCTGGGCAAGTAGTAGCAATAATTGCAGTTATTTCACCACCATCAGGGGTGCCACCAAATTCTGTACAAGTACTTTCTGTTATGGCTACTTGCAAATCCTCTTCTGTTAAGGCACTTAAATCTGGGCATTGGCAACCTACAATTTGAATTGCATCTATTAAAATATCTCCTCGACCCGAAAATTTTATTTCCGAAGTCGTGCCTGCAAGTTTTATTATAATAGAGGATCCTGCATACGCAGAAAGATCAATACTTACCTGTGTCCAAGAGGCAGGCCCTCCATTAGCAGAGGCTTGATCTGGTCCTTCTTGAAGGTATTCTGATGTAAAGCTGGTTCCACCATCCATAGAAACTAGCACATCTAAATTTCCTACATCAACCCCAAACATGTAATGTGCAAAGCCCAATTGAATTGGGGCTATTTCTCCAGTTAGATCAACGGGAAATTGAATGGAAGAACTAATAATATTAGTTCTTGTTCTAGTTGGAGAAGTTTCCATTACTAACATTTGCTTACCACAAAATTCATTATCTGTACCTGTATTCGGAGTTTCTGTGTCATCATCTACCGTCCATAATTCGAGTAATCCTCTTTCAAAAGTCCAACCCGAAGGTATATCATTAATATCGACCTGCTCAAAATCTTCTTCATAAATAGTTTTTTGCATACCTGGACAGGTAGGATTAGCTATTGTACACATTGTATTAGGTGCAGCTCCTACTTCATAATTGAACAAACAAGAACTATTTGTCGGCGCATTACTTTGAATAAGTAAGTTAACTTGTGCATCTGTATATATAGTCGGCGCATTATAAACCGTAGAAAAATCAATACAAGTATTTGGAGCAATGCTAGATTGAGAAGGCTGGATGATAGAAAATTGTTCTTCACCTGTTCCTGATAGACCTAAAGGAAGTTGCAATTCTAAGGTAGCATCTCCATCGTTGCATATACTATAATGAGTGGTTTGTGTGCCCTCTGAATGGTAAAAATAATTAGAGTAACCACAGGTAATTTGAATATGATTCTCATCATCTACACTATTATGAAAAGTATGTGGTCCAGGAGAATGAGGCGTACTGTTTGTCCAAAGATTCAAATTTGGTTGCGCCATTAACAGTACAAAACTGGTTTGTAACAAGACTAATAATAGTAAATACTTTTTAACGTTCATGATAAAGATGTTGGTTTTAACTAGATTTTTTTCTAGAAAGATTAAATGAAGTAGCACAATTTGTCAATCTACCGAATAAAGCTATTAAATAGAAACTTATGTATATTCCTTTTTTAAGGACCCTATCTCTAAATATATAGCTCCGCCACAGCACAATCTGTACTTTTTCTTGTTTGAAAAATTGCTAGTATAAAATTGATATTGTATTTTTATAAAAAAATATATATTATCAATAGCATGCCAGCTTCTAAAACTGTTTTTTTTACTACTAAAATTTTTAAGGCAGGTAAATAAAAGGATAAGAAATGCTTTTATCTACTTTGCCTTATGCAAGTAGTTTATATCAAATATGGAGTCCTGATTTTGTCAGGACTTTTTTTATTACTATCTAATAGGAAATAGGTATAGGTTGCTCTGCTGCTTTTTACCCCAATTGGAGAAAAGCAGTAGAAATTATACAAAAATCGGAAGGATGGTGTTGTTTGAATCGGAATTGGTGAAAATAGAAAATATCAGGTTTATTGAAAATGACTTATTCTAGGAATAGCTATCTTCAATAAATTAGGAGTGGAAGGAAAAGTTGCTATGTTTTTCGTTTCTCTATTGCTAAATTGTTTTTTTTGACTCTTCTAGTGTTTAGTTTCTGAAAGTGCAATGTAACTTCTAAATCTTAGAAAAACAAATATTTCAAAACAAAAAAGATGTAAGTGTTTTGTTTTTCGGTGAATGGTTCATATATCAAGTTGAACGGTATATTCACAGCTAATTATCCGTCTAA
>ENA-ORXT01002891-ORXT01002891.1-marine-metagenome-genome-assembly--contig:-NODE-2891-length-19787-cov-4.499087_pt1 | contig 19787 bp, 18 predicted proteins | sample MGYA00237868_ERZ511482 | MGnify/ENA metagenome assembly ERZ511482
TTGCCTTTACTGGAACAATAGAATTTGATGGCCGCATTGGCGCTATTGGCGGAGCGCCTCAAAAAGCTGTAGGGGTAAGAGATGCTGGCATAAAACATTTTATTGTTCCTGCTGGTTTGGACGAATTTCAATTTGATCGCATTGAAGAGCTTGTAGGAGATGAAGTCAATATCGTGCCGGCTTCTACTCTGGATGAGGTACTTGAAGAAATAGATAAACTTGGTGGGGATTCAGAGCCCATCAGAGTGTTTGCTGCTGCCAATGTTGCAGGATTTTCCGAATAGGATTTTGAAAATCGACAGTTATCAAATTGTTGCATATTATGTGTTGTTGTGAATCCTGCAACAAATTTATCAGTAGCTGCTGATAAATCGTATAGCTTGGCTGGTCTGCCATCAGGAAGTGTAATCTGTACAATAAAATGAAATAGTGTAGCTTTCATTGTGTGTCTGGTCTGCAATCGAATATGTAGTGCACCGATTTAAAAATGTAAACATGCGTATATTAAACGAATTAGTAGTATTTTAAATCCTTGAGACTGGTAGAGTTTACCTATTTCATGCAATTAGGCTCTAGAGCAATCTAAGATTCGGGTATGGCTTTTAGTGTCGATAACCATTTCTCCCCTAAACAGATCGCAGAGGCTGAATTTCCTTCAGCATTCCGTGGATACGATCAGGAAGCTGTCCGCATATATTTGCAAGATGTGGCCGACACCATGGCCCAAGTCCAAGACAGGCAAGATAAGAATGGTGTTGAGTTAAAAGACCCTGAGCAAGGAAAAGTTTTAAGGGAACTTAAAAGAGAAAATTCAAAGTTGCGTAGCAGGCTCAGTTCTTTGGAGACAAAATCAAAGAGTTCAAATTATCAAGATCTTCAAGATGATCAAGTTGCTGAAGTTCTGGGTAAAGAGGCAACACGTATTCTTGAAACTGCTCGTGCTGCAGCTTCTCAAATAGTTGACCGTGCGCATGAAGAAGCGCAAGACGTTCACGAGGTAGCAGAAAAAGATGCTACAAGGATTAAAGACCAAGCAACAAAAATATTGGCTGTAAAAAAATCGGAAGCCGAGCGTCTATCTGAATCTGTTATCAGTAAAGCAGAAAAACAAGCTACGAAGGTTAGAGCCGGTGCTCGATCTGATTATGATAGAGCAAAGTTGGAAGTCTCAAAGATTCTTAATGAGGCTAAAGAGGTATTGTTTGAACAAGAAGGTTTAGCAAAACAAAGAGCTGAAAAAATAGTGCGCCAGGCAGAAGAATATAGAGAAAGGCTAGTAACTGAACTTCTCGAACAAAGAAGAACAGGTGCGAAAGATCTTGATGAGCTTTTAGCGACTAGAGATATCTTAGCTAAAAGTCTTGATAGTGCAAAATCTACATTAGATAGTTTAAATATAGATTTACATTCTGTAATGGACATTGAAAAGAGTCGGACTAAAGATATTTCTTTTGAAAAAGAGCTTCAAAGAACTCTTAAAGATCTTGACGATGCTGTGCCTTTTAAAGATGAAGCGATTGAAATGGTTGACTTCGGTGATGAATTAGAAGATCTGTCTGCGTTATCTTCTCAAAAAGATTTTGACGATATAGATTATGAAAATTTAGTTGATTTGGAAGAAGAATCTGATTTTTCGAGAAGTAATGTGGACGCCGAATTTATCGATCTAGATCAAGTTAATTTAAGAAACGAGAAAGTTTCAAAGCGAGAACAAAAAGTGTCAGCGGGAGTTACTAGATCATCTGAGTTAAACGGAGTGTCTGAATCCCGATCAAAAGATTGGAGCTCGGATCAAAGCAATGATATAGAAGTAAAGTTTTTAGATGAAGATCCAACTGATCTATTTAAAGACTCTTCACAGATAGAAGAAGTTGACGAAGATATTTATGTTGCTGATTTACATTTCTTAGATGATGAAAATTCTGAAGAAGATTGGGAAGAAGTTTTGACATCTGTTGCAGGCAGATCCTATGGGACAGTGCCTGATGAATCCAGAGGGGATTTGCCGAGCCTTGAATCTTATCACGGTAGAATCCCGCAACTGTTTAAAGACAGGGATGTGGCTTTGAGTAGATCTGGTTCTGACCTTCGTAGAGCGGTCAAGCGAGCTCTCAATGATGATCAAAGTGATATTTTGGACCGTTTGAGTGCTGGAACTGGTCCGCTTCGAGTTGATGAGCTGCCTACCTTAGAGGATCAAATCGATCACTACTTTGATCCTCTCAAAAGCAGTCTAGGTAAAGTCATACAAGCTGGGGCAAAAACAGCTGGAGGAATAATTCCAGAATCGCTTATTAACAGTGTTACCATTCAGCTAGCAAAGCACATTGTCATCAGGGTTAGAATCCCAACTGTAGAGATAGTAGAACACGCCGTTGGTTCTGACCGCGAAGTTGTTCTAGACCCGATAAGAGACATCTACAGAGATTTTAGAAACAATTTCCTTTTAGGGCTTCTTGAAGATTCTTTGTTTGAAACTTTTGCTTTGGGTCATTATATTGTTCTGCCTGATGGAGTCGATGTTGAATGGGCTCTTGATCCTAGATTAGAGCCTGACCCGCTGTGTGAGATCAACGCTCGGACTACTGGTTTGAAAGTTGGAGAGATTTTCCCTAGTGGACATAATCGACCTCTTTCGTTGCCTGGTTGTCGCTGCATTCTGACTTCTTCTGAAGCTTAATTATCTTGCGTTTAATACACCTTGATCTTGTAGTATGTCATTGTGTTCAATAAGATTTTTAGTAAATTTCAAAACTTAGACAGAAGAAATTTGTTGGTAGCGATTTTAGTTTCTATCTTTTTTCTTTTTATAATCTCTTCAACACTTATAGTGTTGCTTACTGATTATTGGTGGTTTCAGAGTTTAGGTTATGGATCTATCTGGTCTAAAGTAATTGGTTCTAAAGTTACATTATTTTTGGTTTTTTCGATTATTGGTTCTTTGATAATTTGGGTCAATCTTTTTCTTGTTGATAAGTCAGCTCCAGCGATTGACAGTGTTACGTTTGCTTCTGATTCATTGGCTAGCCGATACAACGCAATTATTTTACCTCGGATAAAAGTGGTTCGAGTTTTAGTATCAGCCGTGGTTGGGATGTTTGTTGGAAGTGAAGCACTTAATCAATGGCAGAGTTGGATGTTGTTTCGTAACGGAGGAACTTGGGGTGTTTCGGATCCTGTATTTGGCAAAGATGTAGGTTTCTATGTATTTAAACTGCCTTTTTATTCATTTATTGTTGGGTGGTTGGTTCTAGTATTAATTCTTTCAGCCATGTTATCTATAGGCGCATATTTTCTGAATGGGTCTTTGAATCCTGCTTTGAGAAGTTTTAGAAATTTATCATCTTATGTAAATATAAAATTACATGCTTGCGCTTTCTTCGCAGTTTTTGCAGCGATTAATGCTGTTCAATATTATTTGATGAGGTTTGACACTTTGCAATCGGATCGTGGTGGTTATAGGGGTGCTTCTGCAACAGATATTATTGTCCGTCTGCCTGGTTTGAGGCTACTTATCGTTGTTGCTGTTATTTCTATGGTTCTTTTTGTCTTGAATACTCGTAGGAAGGGTTGGGGGTTTTCTTTAATAGCATTTTCTCTTTGGGGTATCAGCCACTTTATAGTTCTGGTTCTAGCTCCTTCTATTTATCAAAGGCTAAGAGTTGATCCGGTTCGTAGTGTTAAAGAGGCACCCTATGTCGCTAGCAATATTGAATTTACAAGGCTTGCTTATGGTCTAGATAAAATTGATACACGTTCTTTGGATTACAAACCAGGTATAAGTTCTGAAAATGCTTCGAAGGCTGAAGAGGTTCTTAAGAGGGTTCCTTTGGTTGATCCTAGTAGGGCGGATGATGAGTTTAATAATAATCAAACTGTAAGAGAGTTCTATAGTTTTGACGGTTTGTTAGATGTTGGACGCTATGACATTGGGGGAGAGCAACTGCCTGTTGTTCTTGCAACTCGTAACCTTAATTTGGATCGTGTTCCAAACAATTGGGAAGATCGTCATGTTCTTAATACTCATGGTTATGGTGTGGTTGTTGCAGCCTCTTATGAACAGCAAGATCAGGTAAGAGAATCCGGGGGAGAGGTTCATCCTCTTGACTATAAAATAAAAGGTTTAGGTGTAGAAGAGACTACTGTTGATTCTGATTTTTCTGAGAATTATTCTGAGAAGCCTCAGATTTACTATAGTGAGGGTTTTGATGATTATTCAGTTATTGGAGCTACAAGAGACGAAATAGATTACCAGTCTCAAGGAAATAAATCGGTTGAGACTCGCTACGACGGTTTAGGTGGTGTGCGAATTGATTCATTATTTAGAAGGGCTGCTTTTTCTATTAGGTTTGGTGAAATTGATCCACTGATTTCTAGTTCATTAACTTCAGAGTCTAAAGTTCTTTTTAATAGAGATATTAGGTCAAGGGTAAAAAATGTTGCTCCTTTCTTAACCATAGATTCTGACCCTTATCCTGTTGTCTCAGATGGAAGAGTTTTTTGGTTATTGGATGCTTACACAACTACAGACCATTACCCGTACTCTTCAGCTACGAATAATAGTGTAGAAGCTAGGTTGAACTCAAAAGTTGGTTATAACTACATAAGAAATTCTGTCAAGGTAGTTATAGATGCTTACGACGGTACTGTTGATTTGTATACCTTTGATGAATCTGATCCTATGTTGAAAGCTTGGGATAACGCTTTTCCTGATTTGTTCAAAGACAAAAATGATTTTCCTGATGCGTTGTTACCTCACATTCGCTACCCACAGGATATGTTTATTTCTCAAACAAATATGTGGACTCGTTATGTTATTGACGATCCAAAAGTATTTATTCAGGGCGACACTGCTTGGTCCATTGCAAATGAACCCAGTAACGCACCTGTAGGTGAAGAGGATTCGAGCGAAACTGTAGATGTGAGTAAAAGCGCTATGCGACCTTATTACATCTATAACCAGGTCCCTTCGAATGGTTCTGAACAGCCAGAGTATGAGTATGTGTTGCAACGTTATTTTGCTCCTAAAAATTCAGATTCGGGTGATAGGGCAAAGCATCTGACGGCAGTAATGATGGCTAGATCCGATATTGATAATTATGGTGAACTTGTTTTGGTTAATGTTCCTTCGGGTGAGGTTCAAACGCCAGATATCGTTGATACAGAAATTCGAAAATTAGCGCCACTTACTGAGTATAAGAAACAACGCCAAGGTAACAAAGTTGATTTTGGAGAGATGAATTTGTTATTTGCTGGTGATAATATTTTGTATGTTCGCTCTGTTTATGCTGAGAGTGGAGGGTCTGGAAATATTCCTGAACTTGTTCGTGTAGTTGCAGCCACTGGTGATATTCGTAGATCTATGGGTGAGACAATTAATGAAGCTGTCAATGGTTTGATAGATTCAAAACCTCTTTCTGAGGCATCAGAGAGCAACGAAATTGTGAGTGAAGAAATTGCTTCTAACCCAGATACTATTCTGACTCCTGTAGACGATCCTGAAACTGTTCTGGATGCATTAGAGAAAGCTAACGGTTTGCTAGCCCAGGCTGATAGCGCAGAGCTCAGCGGCGATGTCGAGGGTGCTGCAAAACTTCGTGCCGAAGCTAGCGCTGCTTTAGAAAAGGGATTAGATTTAATTGGTGGAGGTTAAATGTTTGAAAACATATTTGGTTCCCAAGCAAAAGTTCCGCCTATAGGTGGGTTGCATTCTGAGGCAGAGCTAAGACATTTTGTTCTTTCTGTACCACTTGCCCCGCCTTACCCTGATGGTACTAAAACGATTAGGTTTGGTATGGGCTGTTTTTGGGGTGTTGAGCGTCTTTTCTGGAAACCCGATGGGGTTTATCTAACTGCTGCTGGTTATGCAGGTGGTACTTTTGTGAATCCAGGTTATGAGCTGGTTTGTTCTGGAAAATCTGGGCACGCTGAAGTTGTACAGGTTGTTTATCGTCCGAATAGCATTTCTTTAGAAGAGTTATTAAAAGTATTTTGGGAGAATCATGACCCTACTCAACAAATGAGGCAGGGCAACGATGTCGGCCCTCAGTATCGTTCGGTAATTTATTGCGATGATGAAGAAGATAGAACTGTTTGTCTTGAGAGCAAAGAGAGTTATCAGAAAAAATTGACTGAAGCAGGTTTTGGTCAGGTAACTACAGAAATATTAGTTGAGAAAACTTTTTATCTTGCTGAAGCTAATCATCAACAGTATTTGGCTAAGAATCCTGGTGGATACTGTAATCATGGTTTTTGCCAGGTTGAGTATTGATTTTAATAGTGTCGATTTTGTTACGATGACCGATTGCTTGCTGTCTAGATAAATAGTTTCTTACACTTGAAATTTGAATAGTGCTAAAAAGGAAAATCATGTTTAGGCTTCTAAAAAACAAAAAATTCATTCTATTATCTGTAATTGCGTTATGTGTTTCTTCGTGTGGTTCTGATACTGCTACTTCTGGCACAGAAATAAATTCTTCAGAGTCAGAGGCTTTTAAAGAAAGTTCTTCGAACGATAATAGTTCAGTCATAGAATTAAGTGGTGTTGCTGAAGGAGCTACTCTTGCTGGGGATTATTCTTTGTCAATGTTTGATGGAGTGAATAAAACTGGTCCTGTTGTTAATTCTTTTTGGGAGAATATTAACGAAACAACCTATAAATCAGGTTCTGGTACTAAACAAGTTGTGTTTATCGTTACCGATAAAGTAAAACATTTCGAAGAGGATGAAAGTGCAGAAGTGCAGAAAATTGCTTTGGATATTGGTTTGATTGATACTGACTTGGGTGCGGAGAAAATTAAGGATTATGCTATTACTTATAGTCCTATTAACTCTGATATTGATTTGATTGGGCACGAAGCTGAAATTTCTTCTCGTGGTAAAAGTGGTTATGCCAGAGCAATTCTGAGAGATAAAGTGATTTATTATATTTATGCTTTGGATTTTTCTTCTGATGAATGGGATGCTTTAACTAGTTCTTTATCTACTCATCCTTTGTCTTAGAAGTTAACTTATTTAATTAAGCTTGAATTCGGCGTTGTACTTGCAAATATTGGTGTTACGATAGTAGATCTTCGCGGGGTGGAGCAGCATGGTAGCTCGTCGGGCTCATAACCCGAAGGTCGGAGGTTCAAATCCTCCCCCCGCCACTAAGAACAATAGATATAAGTGGACCCAGCAACTCATCATTGTTGGGTCCGCTACTTTTTTCGGATTGTTATACCGATGTCATTTTCGGGACTCGGTTGTCATCCTGCGCTTTAGTGCGTGCAAGCACGCGCAGGATCTGTCCTTGCCATCGCTGGCCCTCTTGCCAGACCTTGACCGGGGGATCTATTCCGGGATCATTTAGTTTTTGGATGGTCTAGACTCCAAGTATGCCAGATGAAGTTTATAAATTTTCAGAAGAAGAAATAGCCAAGAATTTAAAGGGTTTAGAAGGATGGGCCTACTCAGAAAACGCAATTCGGAAAGAGTTCGTATTCGAAAGTTTTATTCAAGCTTTTGGTTTTATGAGTTCGGTCGCTCTCATTGCAGAGAAAATGAACCATCACCCTGAATGGTCAAATGTCTACAACAAAGTAGTAGTACAACTCGCTACACACGATGCCGGTGGAATAACTAGTCTAGATGTTTCATTTGCGCGAAAAGTGGATCTTCTATTACCAGCTTGAGTGCTACTTCTCTTGTTCCCAGCGCTTATGTATTACTTCTGAAAGAATTTTTGTATTGGCAATATCTTTTGAGTGAAACATAACGCCAATCATTTCTTCGCTTGTTTTCTCTAACAAATGTTCAAAATCTTCATGGGTTTGCATTCGTTCACCCCATACAAGATTCAAAATCGGATCATCCCATTTGTAATGGCCAGCTTCTTGTAGCCCGATTGATTCGCAATAAAGTCCGTAAAGCATGTATTCAGAGATTGTGCGTTGCGAAGAAATTTGACGTAGCCAATTCATTCTAGAATTTGCTTCGATTTTTTTTATCATTTTTTTGGCTGTGTCTCTTCGCCAAGGAATAATATTTGAAATATAGTTCTTTGGTCTATCGATTTGTCTTTTAGTTCCAAGTAGTTTGTAACTTATATTTGCCCAGGTATCGAGATCATCAAAATGGTTGTTTACCTTTGATAAAGCGATATTTGTCCCATCGGTAAACTTATTCATGCTGAACGATTTTAGAAATATCACATCAGAATCTACAAACAATATGTAAGGTCTTTCAGAGTTTGCAGCACATTGGATTTTGATGAGTTGCTGTAGTACCCATGGTCTGACTGGAAAAAATTTTGAACTTATCCAGAACTTGCTTACCTTTTTCACAAATCCTGGGAGAGTGTTTTCTACAGTGGATAACTCTAATCTCTCATGATCTAGTTTCTGAAATAATTCTAGGTCTTGTGAATTCACAACGGTTTTATGAAGTAAACCTTCAGGGGCGTATCTTTGGAAAGATTTGTTTAAAAGCGTGTACTGCTCAAAGTCGCCACTATAGCTAGGGGTAACCATTAACCAGTTATTGGGATCTTTGGGGTCATTTGTAGTGTTTTTCATCGATTATTTTCATGAGATTAGGTTTTAAAAAATTCTAGCCTATTTGATATTTATAAACCTAAAAACTCTGGTTCTTATTAATGGCAATTTGTTAGGTCTTTGCACATAAGGCTTACTGTTAGTTCATTTTTTACACTTAAAATCGATCAGAATCCAGTTATATGCTTATTATTTTGATCATTTCACCCTGCATTGTATGGGTTTGATGTAGTTCACGCTATTATTAAGTGCTTGGTTTGAAACCAGTGGGCCCTCAAAGATTTAGGGTGTTTAAGATTTAATAATGGAATAAAGAAGAGAGAAATACAGTGGCTGTTCGTTTACGTCTTATGAGAATGGGCAAGAAGAAACACCCAACCTATAGAATCGTCGCAGCGGATAAACGTTCACCTCGTGACGGTAAGTTCATTGAGATCGTGGGAACTTATGATCCTAATCAGGAGCCTTCAGAAATTAAGGTTACTAAGTCTAAAGCTGTTGGTTGGCTAAGGAATGGTGCTCAACCATCAGACCGTGTAAAGAAAATTCTTGAACTTTCTGGAACTTGGGATGAATTCACAAAAGGTACAGAAGTTTCTGCTTTAGAAGCTGAAGAAAAAGCAGCTAAAGAAGAAGCAGCTAAAGTCGAAGCTGAACCAGTAACTGAAAAGGTTGACGCATGAGTTCACCAGCAACTACAGCCGAAGCCGTATTAACACATTTGTGTAAGTCAGTTGTGACAGATCCAGATGCCGTTTCTATCGAAGCTTTTGAAGACGATGACATTGTTCGCATGAACGTAAGCGTAGGCGATGATGACATGGGCAGAATTATTGGAAGACGTGGAAGAGTCGCTACCGCTATCAGAACTGTAGTTAATGCTGCTGCTTCCAAAGATGGTGTAACCACTAAAGTAGAATTTGTAGAATAAGAACTTTGTCATTCGGCTTTATTGAACCCTTAAGCTGTGTCCTCACTCAGTCATTTACATTTGTAAACTCCATTCCGTGCCCGCACGCCTCGTCTTTACTAAGGTCACAATCCAAATCGAATAACAAAGATATAAAACTATATGGTGGCAGATGTGTCTAACGATTCTGACGATCTTTTAGAAATTGGATTAGTAACTAAATCTCATGGCCTTCGTGGTGAAGTTGTTGTAAAGTTGCTTTCAAATTTGGTAGAGCAAAGAACATCTTCTGGAAGTAAGTTTTTTATTAATAACAAACCTTATAAACTGGAAAAGGCCAAAGAACATAGTGGTAAATGGCTATTTAAATTTGATGGTATTAATTCTCGTGAGAAAGCCCAGTCTCTTTCTGGATCCAAATTAATGGCAGAACCAATCGAAGTTGCAAATGTCTTGATGCTACATAACTTGATTGGATGCAAGGTTATTGACCAGATGGGCACAGACCGGGGAGTAGTTGAGTCAATTGTCCAGAACCCTGTCTCTGATTTGCTTGAACTCGAATCTGGCGCTTTGATTCCTATCAACTTCATTTCTGATTCGGATGATTCGGTTATAAAAGTGAACGCACCTGATGGTCTTTTTTTAGTAAATGAAGCTTGAGTATCTTCCCCTGCGAGGCTAAGAATGAATTTTAATACTGCTGTTGCAATCATTTCGATAATGATGACAGTTGTTGGATATTTTTTCTACATTAGAGATATGTTGGCTGCCAAAACTAAGCCTCACGCCTATTCATGGTTGGTTTGGACTTTGGCTTACTGGTATTGCTTTTCTAGGTCAGATTAGTGATGGTGCAGGCCCTGGAGCGTGGGTTACGGCTACTACTTGTATCATCTCTTTGTACGTGACTCTGCATGCGTTTGTAAAAGTAGAAAATGAAATCACTCTAATAGATAAAGTATCTTTAGCAGCCTGTATTTTTTCGATTATCCCTTGGGTAATAACTGATAGCGCTTTAATATCGATTTCCATTATTACAGTTATTGATTTCTTAGGTTTTTTGCCTACGATAAGAAAATCATTATCTAAACCATTTGAAGAGACGCTCATTCATTATGTTCTTGCTGGAACTAAATTTGGTTTAGCAATTATAGCGTTAGAGAATTATTCAGTTATCACTTGGCTTTATCCGGCTTCTTTAGTTCTTGCTAATTATATGTTTATCTTGTTATTGGTTATTCAAAGAAAAAAGTTTAAAGACCCTAAGATCCCAAACTATGTCTGAATTATCTGTGCTGAGGCCTCTAGTTCAGTCATACTGATGATTGTATTTCGAAATAAATGTCTCAATTATGTTTCCATATGATAGATAAAAGGTTTTGAATCTAGAATTCAGTTATTGTGGTGGTGAAATAACTACCAAAAGGAAAATATATGTTTAAGGGAAAATTAGCTATTTTAGCTGTTGGCGGCTTGTTGCTGGCAGCTTGTGGAGGAGAGTCTGATAGCGACTATATTCAGTCTCTAGTACCCCCAGTGGCGTCAGAACTAGCAGATGAAGTTGAAATTCCTGTTAAAGCATCTGATTGTTTTGCTGAGAATCTTTTGACTGCCGTCGGCGTAGAAGAACTCAGAAATGCTGATGCAACTCCAGAAAACGTTGTTGAGCTACTGGACGAAGAAATCGAAGAGCCTTCAATGGACGAAGATGCATTTGCTAAGCAAATTCTTACTGATTGTTTTACTGAAGAAACTTTGGCTGAATTTTTCGCTGATTCCTCTGGTGGGTTTATAACACTAGAGCAGACAACTTGTTTGATTGACGAAGCTGGTGGGAAAGATCAATTTATTGAAGCTTCTATGAATGAAGATTCTGACCCTCAAGAAATGTTCGGAGATACTGATTGCATAGGGTAATCAACTAAGATTTGGGGTTAGGAGGAAAATATTCTTCTCTTTCTAACCCCAAACTAGATTTTATTATGCGTATAGATGTTCTTACACTTTTCCCGGATCTTATAAATTCTTTTATTTCTCAAAGCCTAATCGGACAATCCATTAAAAATGGAAATTTAGATATCAGAACTCATAACTTCAGGGATTCCTCAAAAGATAAACATAAATCAGTAGATGACTCTCCATTTGGTGGCGGTCCCGGGATGGTCTTGAAGCCCGAACCAATTCATAGATATGTTCAAGATCATGAAGTTATGAAGCCAATAATATATTTATCTCCAACAGGTAAACAATTTAGTCAAGATATTGCTTCCGAACTTGCCGCATCTAATGGTTTTACTTTATTATGTGGCCGCTATGAAGGCGTAGATGACCGAATACGTACAAATATGGTTGATCAAGAAATATCTATTGGCGATTATGTGCTAGCTGGGGGAGAGGCTGCAGCCCTTGTCGTAATTGAGGCTGTTTGTCGCTTAATCCCTGGCGTGTTGGGAAATAATGAGTCAGCCCAAAACGACACTTTTTCAGAAGGTTTATTGGAATATCCTCAGTACACCAGGCCAGCTGAATTTAATGGTTGGAAGGTTCCCAAAGAACTATTATCAGGGGACCACGAGCTAGTGGCCCGCTGGAGATTAGCTTATTCCTTGCACAAAACGGCTATAGAACGCCCAGATTTGATTGAGATCAGAGGCGGGATCACAACAGAAGAACATGAATTGTTAAATGAGTTTGGTCTAAGCGTGTGAGTGGTTGATTTAGCCTCTAGTCTTAAAGGGTTGTATCAAAAAACACAATTCGAGTATTGCTATGAACCTAACTGAAGTTATTGAACAAGAACAATTAAAGGCTGAGATCCCAGATTTTAGACCAGGTGACACCGTTAAGGTTCACGCTAAGGTCATCGAGGGTAATCGGGAACGTCTTCAGGTGTTTGAAGGTATTGTAATCGCACGACAAGGTAGCGGTATAAGCGAGACCTTTACTGTCCGTAAAATTAGCTTCGGAGTTGGCGTGGAAAGAATATTCCCAGTTCACTCTCCTGTGGTTGACAAGTTAGAAGTCTCAACTCGTGGTGATGTTCGTCGAGCTAAACTCTATTACTTACGTGATCGAATTGGTAAGAAAGCTAAAGTTAAAGAGCTTCGTCAAGATTAAAATATTTATCAATGTCAGTGTCTAATGAGATACTGACATTATGAAATCTTCTAGGTTAAATAATAAGATATTAGGCGATGCAGGCGAGATGCTTGCCTTAGCAGTCTATCTAGAGTCTGGCTACAAGTGTTTGGAGCACAGCTGGTCAACCGCTACTGGTGAGATTGATCTTATTGTTGCAAGAAATAATTTACTTGTTTTTGTAGAGGTCAAATTTCGTAGTTCAAACTATTTTGGTTCAGCTGCTTCATCGGTCGATTGGCGTAAACAAGCCCAAGTCAGAAAAACCGCTCAGCAATGGCTAGCCCAGAACAGTGAATTCTATTCAGAGATTCGATTTGATGTGGCAACAGTAGATTTAGAAAATAGAGTAGAAATTATTGAAGCTTGTTTCTAGCTCCTCAATTACTGTAGCCGTTACCCTTTGTCATTTTGAGAGCCGGGCCTGAGCCCTAACAACATAGGCACAAACGTCATCCTGTGGGAGCCTGAAAGGCGAGTGCGTGCAAAGCACGGCGTGCAAAGCACGGCGTGCTTTGCACGTGCAGGATCTCCTAAATCATCCCTTGACGTTGATGCTTCCAAAGGTCGGCGAATTTCCCATCAAGTTCTAAGAGTTCGTCCTTTGTGCCTTGCTCTACAATTTGTCCTCCACCCATAACTATTATTCGGTCAACATTATTTAGAGTGGAGAGTCTATGAGCTATTGCAATTACAGATTTATTTTGCCAAAGTTTTTCGAATGATTTTTGTACATAATTCTCTGTTTCTGAATCTAGTGCTGAAGTTGCTTCGTCAAGAATTAGAAGGTCAGATTCTTTAAGGAATGCTCTTGCAATTGCAATTCTTTGTCTCTGGCCAAGGCTTAACTTTATTCCTCGTTCGCCAACCATTGTGTTGTACTGATCTGGTAATTGTTTAATAAATTCAGCTATATGCGCTTTTTCTGCTGCTTCCTCTACTTCGGAAAGTGTCGTGTCTGAATCTTTTGAATAGGCAATATTATAAAAAACTGATTCTTGGAATAGTGTGGTGTCTTGAGGGACATAAGAATATAGCTGCGACAATTCTTCTGCATCTATTTCATATCCATCTACTAGAATTTGGCCCTCAGTTGGTTTGTAGAACCCAAGCAATAATTTTACTAGCGTAGTTTTTCCCTCTCCGCTTTTGCCTACGATCCCGATTTTTTCGTTTTTAGAAATTTTGAGATTCAAGTTTCTCAGTGCATATATTTCTGGTGCATCAGGATAAGCGAAACTAATATTTTTGAGTTCGAGTTCATGATCGAAAGAAATTCTTTTAGATTTGGTTTCATCTGTTTTGTCTTGATAATAACTCTTAACGATGTTCTCATTCTGAAATAGGTAGTTATATGACTCTTTGTAAATAGCCGATTTTTTTGTCCAAATACTTAGATGGTGTACTCCTTCCCAAAAAAATGTTGTGAAGTCAATTAGAACCGCAATGGAAATGACAAAAGCTTCAAATGATACTTGCCCAGTGTCATATAGATGCCAGCCGTAGAATAGGATCGTTGGCCATAAAATTATCCTAATCATAAAAGCAGCAGCCGCCCAATAATAAGTTATGTAAAGTGAGGCCTCTTTATCATCTGCAGCAACTTCTTTTATCTCTTGATTGATTTTTCGTATTTCTTTAGTCTGAGAACGAAACGAAAATACGTTCACAAAGTTTGAGTAAGAGTCAAAAACTTTTCCTGAATTTGATGAACGTGAATCCGTGTACTCTCTTTGTGCCTTGGCTAATGGTTTAGAAATTGTGATTATTATTATTGAGGAAATAATAATAAAAACAGTGTAAATAACTGAGCTTTGCCAAATCGAGTTAGAGAGAAGGATAATGTAAACTGGCACTGAACTAATGATGGGAATAAAACCGTAATTATAAGAATCCCATAATGCGTATGCTTCTTCGTCGAATTTGTTGACATAGTCGCCAACTTTACCTGATGGCCTTTCTACAAAAGTTTGATATTTCTTTTTCCATACAGCTTGAAAGGCTATCTTTTTGATTTCATAAAGTCTGGGAACAAGCTTTATAGAAGTTAGAAAATCGGCTATGTTCCAAGCTATATAATGAAATGCCCCAGAAACAAATAGTAAAATTAGGTTAGTGAATGCTTTGTTTTTATCATCGGCGGATGTGACAATTTGAGCAATAAAATACGGATGTAATGCTGTGGCAACTATTGCTATAAGTCTGAATAAATCAATTGTTAAGAATATAGATTTATTCTTCCAATAGAAGGAGCGCAAAGCGGCAAAACTTTTGTCTCCTATATTATTCTTAGGTTCACCCATCAAAACAGACTACACCTTAACTCATTTTTTGTATTTTAATAGTTTACCTGTCATTGGGGTCAGACACCTTTGACATGTAATTGGGGGACAGGCACTTCTGACATGTTCGTTTCTTAACCTGTGCGTTGAACTAGTTTGATCCATTTTTCAGCTTCTCTCATTCGGCGATTCAGTTGCATCACGGAAGCTTCAGCTATTTTTGTGACACCTGATGTTTTATTAAGCATAGAATTGACTTCAGCATGACCCTTGCCAGTTAGTTCAACAATGTCTTTCACAAGTGATCTATTGATGCTGCGTAAACGTTCTCGTTCGCCCCTTCCATCTACTGATGCGTTTGCAGCTACTGCGCCGCCTGGAAGAGGGACAGTAGTTAAATCTAATATCAGATGGTCTGGTTCTTCTGCTTCTATTTCTTCATCAAATTTTGAGTCAGAAAAAGAGAATAGATCTTCAGCCTCTGGGGTTTCTGCTCCGAGTACTTCAGATGAGTGAACTTCAAATAGGGAAACTTGTTCTTCTTGTTGTGGATAATCGCGGTCTTGCGAATCATCTGTTGCTGATTTTTTGTCTAGGCTGTGTTTACGAGATTCAGCTATTTCAAAACTGTACCTTCGGAGGCGGAAATCGTCTGGTATGAACATGTAAGATCTTTGCATGCCTGAACCTCTGATATGTCTTACTAGCCGGCCCACCGCTTGTCTAAAAAATAGTTCGGTAGTTGTTGTTGTGGCATAGACGCCGACTCTTAATCTAGGAATGTCAACACCTTCTGAAACCATTCGGACTGAAACGAGCCAGGGCTCTTTAGACTTTGCAAATTTACTTATATTTTTTGATGCTTGCGGGTCTTCACTAACGACTACTTTTGGTGAAATGCCAAACCTTTTTTTAATAAGTCCTGCTATTGATCTGGCATGCTCTTGATCTACGGCTATTACTAACCCGCCAGCGTCTGGATGAGATTTCCTTATGTGGCTGAGTCTTTCATTAGCCTCGGCAAGTACCGATGGTAGCCAGTCTCCGTCTAGACTTAGCGCAGCTCTAAGTCTTTGATTTGCTTCGTTTATGACTAAGTGGTCGTCGAAAGATGCGCTCATTAATGAACCATCTGGTGAGGTCCATTCCATAGCTCCTCCGAAGCGTGGAAAATATACTGGTCTTACCACTCTTCCATCTGTGAGTGCGTTTTTATATCCGTATTCAAAGTCTGCTACTGCTTCAGAACTATCATATTTAACAAATGGTATAGCCTGAGTGTCGCTTCTAAAGGGTGTTCCAGATAGGCATAGTCTTCTGCTGGCGGCATCGAATGCTGCTTTGATTCCGTTGCCCCAAGTTTTTTCGTCTCCTGCGTGATGGATCTCATCAAGAATTACGAATCCGCCTTGTGAGAGTTCAAAGAAGGCACTGGGGTCCATACTCACCTGTGAATATGTGGTGATTACTCCGTGAACATCAGAAGGTAGAGTTTGTCCGGCTGTCCAGTTTTGTTCTAAATTGAACCCGAAGTTTAGTCCAGATTCAAACCACTGCTGTTTTAGATGTTTAGTCGGGACAACGACAACTAGACGACCAATAAGATTGGGCAGTGTTACTCTTGCTGCTGTTAAAGCAAATGTTGTTTTGCCGGCTCCAGGTGTGGCGACGGTTAGAAAATCGTTTGCATTAGATGATTTGAAATCATCTAATGCGTCTTTCTGCCATTGTCGTAATTTCACCGTTGTTAAAGCCAAGGTCATCCATTATGTATTGTTCGATTGCCACTTGCTATCGAATTAAAAGGAAAGCTAAATAATTTTAAATTATTCGATTATTAATCGTTATTCTGTGAGTTACTTGCAGATCTTAGTTATTTGAATCTACGAGCAAGTCTTTAAGATTGTAGAACAATCCAAAGGGCAATTCCTAGTAAAGAAATTATCACTGATGCCAGGGCCCATTTTTTTGCCTTCTTTGCAGCAATTAAGGCACCTTCAAGGTCGCCGGCATGATAAAGTCCGTTTACTTTGTTTGAATATACAACAGAAACAATTCCAGTTGGTAGGAATAGAATTGCTGAAAGAAACGCCCAATCAAAGTAATTATTCAGAGGTTTCTTATTGTTTGATGCAACGCTTTTATATCTCATAAATAATTTTTGTGTCGTAATTCCTGTTCCAATGCAACAGAGAAGAATTACAAACAATGTAAATACTATGTTTTCAAGTTTATGAGATTTTAGATCAAATGAATAGATATTCATTAAAACCACATCGCGAACTACATAAAGAATAGGTATTGATAGGAAAGATCCACCAAATATTCCAGCAAGTACAGAAGAAGCCAAAATTCCACCTGAAACCTCTTGCTCTGAGAAAGGAAAATGTCTATACAAGAAAACAAACAAATCAGAATCTGACGAGTGTATCTGCTTTTGCTCATAGACATCTGCTGTTGTGTTTACAGGGTCTTTTCCTTTTTTCTGAAAAAACTTTTCTAGTTTTTTAGCAATCGGAACCACTAGTGAGGAAGCTAATAAGGCCCAAATACTTCCTGAATCATGGAGGAAAAGAAGTATGTTACCAATGGCGATAATGATAAAGACAGAATACCATTTCAGGCCCTTGAAAGTTCTTTTACCTTTTGAGTCAATAGGGATTGAAGAACCTGAAGAGTGTTGTTGACCCACGATAATCGGGTAACTAAAACCACCAGCAGATATATAATACATTTTAACAGATTTTTTATCGAAAATACTGTGCCCTGCATTGCCTTGTTCAAGAGTAAAATGGGCTTCCCGTTTAGGTAGATCAAAAACAATATCGCCCTGTTGATCTAACAATACAGCTCGGTCATTTCCTACTTTTATTAAGCCATCTTGAATCTTCGCACTTTTAGATCTTGGATTTCCAAACCTGATATTGCTACTTTCCATAATCCTTAAACCGCCAAAGCATTGAAATCCATATTCATTTTATCAGTTTTGGGGCTTTTGGTGCATCAACTAGATATTAGGTATTTGTAGATTTTTTAATACCGTTTCTTGCGATTCGTCCAACATCCTCTGTGCCAATGACGTCTTAAATCTGGGGCAGACTTTGGTACTGCTACAAGGTGGCCCATGCCTTGAGGAATGTCTTGATTGCATCCTGGACATATATATGATTTGTTGGCCTGATATGGCTGAATAAAACGAGTTTCTGTGTCTTCTGCATCCGATGGATCTGGCCGTTTTTTAGATGACTTAGCCACTTAATGCCCACCAAAGGAGAACTGCGACTACGACAAAAACACTTGAAACAAATATGTAATCAAAGCGGGAAGCTTTGTATGGTCGGTTAGGATCAAAACCCATATGAAAAGTATGGCTAAAAAATTAGTAAAGTCCACTTTGTTCTTGTCAATTTGGGGGTTTTCAATACTTGTTTCGGGTTGTGTAGCGGATGATGCCCCGATAGCGGGCTCAGACCCAGAACTTCAAACTGGCCGCGGAATCTATATTAATAACTGTTCAAGCTGTCACGGAAGCCAAGGCGAGGGCAGAAGTGGTTCTAAACTCAATGAGGGTGCCGTGCTAACCGTCTACCCAGATATAGCTGATCAAAAGCAGATAATCGTAGATGGCAAAAATGCCATGCCAAGTTTTTCTGACAGATTAAGCGACGAAGAAATCGATGCGGTAGTTCGTTATACGCGAGAAATTATTGCTGAGTAATAATAAATACCTGTCATTTGGGGACAAACCTTTCATTTGGGGTCAGGCACTCTTGCAAGGTTAGGCACTCTTGCAAGGTTTGTATTGCACAGCTAATAATGTCAGGGGCTTAATGTAGCTTGTAAATACCTCGTGGCTTAGGCCAACACAAATCACAATTCTTAGGAGTTGCCGTGTTGGCTTCAATAAATACTGCTGTCATCCAAGGGTACGAAGGTCACCCTGTTTCAGTAGAGGTTCATGTATCTAATGGTTTGCCGGGATACACAATAGTGGGTTTGCCAGATACCTCTTGTCGGGAAGCCAGAGATCGTGTTCGCTCTGCAATTTTATCTAGCGGATATAAATGGCCTCAGAAAAGAGTGACAATAAACTTGGCACCATCTTCTCTTCGTAAAGAAGGTGCTGTAGTCGATTTGCCGATTGCATTGGCTTTATTAGCAGCTTCTGAACAAATCCCAGTTGAGGCTTTAAATAGCCTTGGCGCTGTTGGTGAACTTGGATTAGATGGCTCTTTGAAAAAAGTTCCTGGATTAATTTGTTTGGCTAGTGCAATTAATGCTGGGTCACTGATTGTTCCTTCTGAAGGGGCATCTGAAGCGCCTTTGGGATTTACTGGCCAAGTTAGATCGGCAGAAACCCTTGCTGAAGTTGCAGGTGGGCTAGCTGGGTTGAGCGAAATGCCTGGGGTGGTAGATGTTGTAAAGAATTCGAAATGTCTACAACAACCTGATATGTCAGACGTGGCTGGTCAAGGGCTAGCAAGGTGGGCGTTAGAGGTTTCTGCAGCTGGCGGTCATCATATGTTAATGGTTGGGCCTCCTGGCTCTGGAAAAACGATGTTGGCAAAAAGGCTCCCTGGTTTACTTCCAGATCTGAAACTTAAAGATCAAATAACTGTTAGTAAAATTCATTCTGCTGCTGGGCTCAAGGAAGTTTCAGAAGGGCTTATAAAAAGACCGCCATTTCGTTCACCTCACCATGGTGCATCAATGGTTGGAATATTGGGTGGTGGCACCGGTGCCATGAGACCTGGGGAAATTAGTTGTGCACATGGTGGGGTATTGTTTATTGATGAGCTTGGTGAATACCCATCGAGAATTATTGACGCTTTACGTACTCCTCTTGAAGAGGGTGTAATTAGAGTCAGTCGAGCAACAAGGTCAGTAACAATGCCGGCTGGGTTTTTGTTTATAGGATCT
>ENA-ORXT01002894-ORXT01002894.1-marine-metagenome-genome-assembly--contig:-NODE-2894-length-19776-cov-4.129245_pt1 | contig 19776 bp, 17 predicted proteins | sample MGYA00237868_ERZ511482 | MGnify/ENA metagenome assembly ERZ511482
ACGAATCCAGAAATGGAAATCCGCTACGACAACAGGATGTTTGACGCCGCCCTTGTAGGACCGGGTGGCATCGGCGTGATCTGTGGCTACGTAATCGAAGCGCTACCGCAATACCAGATGGTACGACATCTTGAGAAAACCGACTTGGACGGTGGCCTTTCCTATCTTGCCGATGTTGTAGCAGAAAACGGGTTTGCTGGTAATGCATGGTTTCCGAGCGCTACCTTCGCCTCAAACGGTGATGTATGGAATGACACTCGGCTGATAACTGCTGCGCCTGTCTCCACTCAGCCTACCCTCGGCGGCCTCTCTGTTGGAGCAGGAGGTTTATTTGTTGCTGCCGCGGAAAGGCTTAAATTGGCCCTCATAGCTGACTTCGCCGGTTGGATGGAAGCAAAATTTGGGAGTGAGGGATACAGTACTGGGATACTAGTAGCATCGCTAATGGACATTGACTCGGTACACGGAGTGTTAGTCAAAACGCTGATAGAAGGAGACCCTCCTAGAGGCATATCAATGAAAGCCTTTGAAGTTATCAGTGAAAAGAAACACAGCTTTAAGACGTGGGAAGATCTGGTCCTTTCAGACGAACAGAAACTGCAGCGCGATTTCACCAGCCACGAATTTGTAATCGATGGTACTCGGATCGTCGACTACATGAAAGACCTTATGAATTTCGCATCGGTTCATCGAGATCATACCGAAAAAGAGCGATCTCGTATACAAAATGTTTTGTCGGAAGCCTTGTCGACGGATAATTTGAATCCATCAATTCGCACCATCGTGCAGCGGGACTGGGACGATTTACTGGATAACAGTGCACCGCTGGTGTTTCAGGCAAGTGTTCGATTTACCGCGAAGTCCACAGCGTTGTTGGGGATGCAGCGGTGGCCGCTGAGCGCTCACATCGAAGTGTTCTCCCATGAAGGGCTAGGTGGCACTGGTCCGCTGTGGCGGAAGCTTGAGGAATTGGCTGGCCGTTACGATGCCCGACCACATTGGGGTCAAAAGCACGAATCGCATCGCTATGACTACCTTTATCCACTCCAGGCATATAAGCAAGGCATTGAACCTCTGCTAACAGCAGAAGGCGTGAATATCTTTGAGACAGAGTTTGGTAAAAAGACTTCTGTAACGAGCCCCTAGGGCTCATAAGTATGAGAGAGGTTTGTTTTGTGAACTGATGTTCGCAGCTTAAGCTTCCAGTACATTACTTTTCTTGGGAGCATGTAAAAGCAGGCGTTCGAAAATCTCGCCTTCATCATCGACAAAGAGAAATTCCGATTTAGTCATGAGAATAGACTTGTTGAATACCTTTTTATTTTAAATTTCTATATCCGTCTTGAGTATTTCAATATTGTCTTTTATTTGTTTCTCAATTACTGGATTGAAATCAAAATTAAACAGACCATATTCATACTTGGGAATGGTTTACAACACAAAGGAATAAAGTTAACTGTTTCCAAATTTGGAAAATAATTGATTCAATTATTCTCAACACCCTTAAAAAACATCTAGAAACCTGGTCACCTGGATACCTGGACAATCCTTATCTTTACAAAAACAAGCAAAAACATGACAGCAGTTATAATAGACGACATGCCTTTGGCTATTGCAAATCTTAAGCAGGACTTAGAAGATCATTTCCCAGATATTGAAATTTTAGGTACAGCAGAGGGGGTAGTCTCAGGTGCTAAGCTGCTAAAGGACATAAAACCAGATGTCTTATTTTTGGATATTAATATGGGAGACGGAGATGGTTTTGATCTTTTGGATTTAGTACAAGAAAAAGGCTTTCAAGTTATCTTTACAACAGCATCAGAGGATTATGCAATAAAAGCGTTTCAGTATTCAGCAGCCGATTATTTGCTAAAACCTGTTGATGCGGATATGTTGGGTAAAGCTATCGAAAAGGTAAAAGAAAGCAATGCAATTTCATCGGAGCAAGTAGATATAATAAAGTCTAATCTAAGTGAAAAATCAACTACTAAAATTGCTTTGAACACGCAGAACGAAATACGTGTACTCAGTTTTGATGAAATAGATCGTTGTGAAGCAATGGATAATTACACACGATTTTTTCTTTCAGACGATTCCAAGATCCTTGTAACAAAAACTCTAAAGGAATATGAGAAATTACTGCCGGGAAATATTTTTATGCGACCCCACCAATCCCATATAGTGAACAAAAACAAAATTCAGTCTTACATAAAAACAGAAGGGGGTTATCTGCTATTAAAAAATGGAGATCGAGTGCCTGTTTCTGTAAGGAAAAAGAGTGAGGTGATGGATGTATTACTTAATAAATAGTTCACCTATCTTTAATCATATAAAAATCTAAAAAATGAGAAATCTTATAAAAGTATGTCTGTGCATATTTGTACTAAACCTGATTGCTTGTTCGTCTAGTAGTTTAACAGAGGACATTGTGGGCACCTTTGTTGGTTCGTATGATGAAGTAGACCCAGCATCTACATTGTCAGCTATCGGAGTGGAGTTAACAGTTGCTGAAGCTGGTTCAGATGAGGCAGTATTATTTACTATGACCCTTGGATCAATGAATATAGCGTTTCCGGGTATTATGACCAATGCAGAAGAATTTGTAATCGACAATGCTACCATTGATGCAATCAATTTGACAGGTTCAGGAAAGTTAGAGGGAGATAATATTAAAATTGACTTTAGAACGCTTGCAGATGATAGAGAATATGCAAGATATTCGGGAATGAAGAATTAGTGATACATACTAAATTCGTTCTGTACCATCTTCAAAGTCATAGTTTACTTGTTATTTCTCTTTTTATATGCTAAGAATAAGTTTTTTTATAAAAAACTTTAAAATTACCCAACCCCTTTGTTGTTATCTGCGATTAGCTAGGTAAATGATACAAATTATGAAAAACATAACTACACTTTTTGCAATAATCTGCCTTAGCGTGCTATTTCTAATACCCACGAAAAGCCAGAGTCAGAAAATATTTAGAACTGGTTATAATAGCCACTTTTACCTCAGTGGCTCCTATTTAAATACATATGAAACGAATCATGTAACAGCGTCAGATGGATACTATTCTGAGGGAAATTTTGGTAGAAAGTATTTTAAATCTGATCTAGGGTTTCAGTTTAGTGAAATTTTTGCCATTGAATTTGGCTATACGAGAAGAAGTCTTTGGGTAACTAAAGATTTATCACATGAAGGATTGCGTATTAGTCAAGGTGGATTCAGTATGTCAAGAATAAACTATCTATCTGCAAAACTGGTACATAGTTTAAAATTGACAAATAAGTTCAATATAAAAACGGGTTTAGGTTGGTCTATTGGAAATACGAACGGGAATGTTAGGACCCTTCAGGGAAGTGAAACAACAACAAAAAATGGTTTACTAGAGTATACAGAAACACCTACCATTCAATTTTTGCACACCGGGATTAGTCATTTTTTAGTAACGAATATAGGTGCAGAATTTAATGTCAATAAGCGTATCGGTTTATTTATAAATGGGATAATGTACCATGGAAGGACAGCACTAGTCCAGGAGGATATTGAGTATGCTATTGGAGAGGATTCTGGTACTGTATCAAATACTGTTTATGGGGGGTTCAAAGCTTTAGAAATAGGAGCCACGTTTAGATTTAATTAGTATTAAACCCACTAAACAGTCCGATGCTAGCCAGCACAATACGTAGTAAATTTCTTTTGAAGAGCGCAACAGTCATCCAAACTGATGAATCCATTGATAACGAAATTATCAATGGCATTAAGAGAGAAGATAGAGCAGCGCAGGAAACATTTTATAAGAGATACTTCTGTAAAATGTTTCCGACTGCAATGCGCTATAGTCAAAACAAAGAAGATGCGCATGAAATTATTAATACAGCTTTTTTAAAAGTCATAGACAGTATCCAAAATTATAAAAGCAATAATTTTGGAGGATGGGTACACACAATTGTCAAGAGGACAGCAATTGACCATTGTCGTAAGTATAAATTTGACCAACCTGTTATTCTACAGAACTTTGAAACAGATACACGCGAATATAATACAGCTCTATTTTCACTGGAATTAGAAGACGCGATACGATTGATACAAAAACTACCCAATGCAACTCGAACGGTGTTTAACTTGTTCGTTTTCGAGGAAATGACGCATGATGAGATAGGAAAGCAACTTAAAATATCAAAAGGCACATCCAAATGGCACGTTGCAAATGCAAGAAAACTATTAATTGATCTTGTAAAGGAGGAAATAGTATGAGTAAACAAATAAAAAATTCAGAGACATACTTAAAATCTTCATTCGAAAAACATGTGGCTAGTTTCGATCAAGAGGCATTTGATAAGTTTAGAGCAAAGCTAGATGAAAGAGAAAAGAAAAAGAGAGGGTTATTTTATTGGCTTAAGAACTCAAGAAATTTTCTATCTATTCTTTTACTTGTTATAGGTCTGACATCTCTTTCGTTTGGTATTAAATATTTCAAAGGTTTGAATAATGGAATAATTGAGGTTTCTGGTTTAGAAGATGTTCCAACAAAAACTGAACAAAGTAGCGCGATATTGTCACATGAAGAGCAGAATATAATTGACCAGAAAAAGTCATCTGAGGAAATAGTTTTAAAAGAAAGCAAAGAAGAAAGAATTAATACCATTGGAGGAAACAACGAATTTGAACAATTAACACGTCCCAAAGTTTTTAAAGAGAAAGCACTAGAGCAAAAGTTTAAGAATCAAGGAAACAGAATAGAAATACCTGCAATCACACTTACCAATTTAGGAAAGGTAAATTCTGAGGATGAGCCCGCTCAAACTAGACAACAGACGTTTACAGACGACGTTGTAGGCAATTCAAATTCTAAACTAATTGATCCTATCAAAATTGGTAATACGACTATTAATCCGATGAGCTTGAAGGAGAATCCAAATGCCCCACCAGGGGAAATATCAATTTTAGACATTAGGACTATAGATCTTAAACAGTTAGAACAAACCCCTTTCCACTTATCTCGAAGTCCCATTGTAGAAATTAAACCCCTTCCATATGATAGGCATTTCTATCTGAACATTTCTTCGGGAGTTTCATATTCTGATTACTCAAACCATTTTGATCAGTTTATTAGACATCGACAAGATCTGAGTGTAATCATTCAATTAAAAGTAGCATATCAGTTAACAAGGAATACGGCGATTGGACTTTCTTTTGTCAATACAAAGTGGAAAAATTCTTGGCAGTTCAAAGAAGCTAAATCATTTGAAACACATAAAGACAATCAGAGATTAGTTTCACTAAATATGACAAATCGCATTTTTTCCTTAGGTTCAAAAATTGATGTTAGTCTTTTGGCAGGGACTTCGTATCTATTAACTGATTTAAAGAATGACAATTCTGACGAAAGAACTCCAGAAGACCTGCCCTTTGGTGTACAGTTCTATGAGACGGACTGGACACCATTAAAAAGTGGACATCATTTTTATTTAGATTCCGGATTGTTGGTTGACTATCGCTTTTCAGATCAAATCAGTGCAAATGTTTTATTTAATGTAATGTCAGGATTTAAAGGTCTTTCTAGACAAAATGTATTTTACATTTTTGGAGAAGGAATTCCTGCAAATTATGAAACAGAAACAACAGGGGGTTTTATGTCCTTAGAATTAGGCTTACAGTATAGATTTAGATAGCTTTTGTGCTTTGGATCAAAGGCAAAAAAAGGGGACGACTTTTCGTGACCCCTTTAATTCGGAACGTATTTCCCATGAACTTCCGGCTACAAACTACAACCTTCGTTGTATGACTTTACAGTAATTCTGACCTTACCGTTTTTCAGTTTTTTAATTTCTACAGGATTATCAATGTTTACTTTAATGCGTTCTACTTGACCGTAATTATCATTGATAAATATGCTGTTGTTTTTGAATGTTACTTTCTCATACTTTTCATTGAGCATGCTGTGGAGTAATTGGTAAGCATCCATCACTCGTATGTTTTCTAATTCTACATCAATCTTGAATAAATATGGATCATCATATTTCTTAAGCACTGTACCACTTGTCATAGGCTGAATCAGTTTTGTGACTGTGCCATTAAATACTGTGTCTGGTGCACTGATGTCATCATATCTATACTCTGCCCACGCCATTAAAGGATATATAAGATCCATATCATCTACGGTACGTTCAAAAGCATATGTAGGAGTTGCGAGTTGGTTTAAGAACCCGTCGAATACATATCCTGATATTCCGTCGTATTCTACTTCTATCCAGTTTCCTGCAATCCATTCTATTTGCTCTTCGTTTTCTGAATTTGAGTTTACAACAGTGACAGCTTCGCCAAATGGTATGACTTGTATAAGTTTCCCGTCAAGGCTTGGTGTTGATCGCATCTTCAATCCGCTTTCAGCGGTTACATTTAGTGTGCTTCCTTGTTCTTTGTTCGTTGCTTGTGCTAGTGAAAGAATCATGCAACTGAGGAATACTATCATTGCTACTTTTTTCATGGTTTTATTTTTTATAGTGTGAATAATCATTTTGTACAATTCAAATATCGACTCAAAAAGTCCTGAAAACACGCGGTATGAGGAACTGTAGTGATTTTTCGAGAATATGTATTGATCGGAATGGAATCTGGTATTTGATAATTAGGGAGATATCGAGATGTTGAGAGCTCGGGATATCGGGAGTTCGAGATGTCGGGTCAACCGGTCAACCCCTAAAAACAGTTGTCAGATTATTTAATTAATTACTGATATTGGTTTTTTTATTTTAGTAAATACACAACGTTCTGGAAAAGAATTGCGTGAGTGGTGGGAGCAGTCCGCAGGAGTCCGGAGGACCAAGCTGCGGACGACACGACCCCGGAGGGGGCACGCCCAAAATCAGTTTATTAGATATTAATCCCTTAAGCATCGCGAAACTTCTCGAATTTCCAGTCTGTAATCTGTCTAGATTCTAACATCTGAGTTTTATAAAGAGAATCTGCTAACAACTTGACTTTCTAAGCATAGTAAGAAACTCATTCAATACCATTGCGGTAGCGCCCCACAAAATATCTCCTGAGACAGGAAAATATGGTACATCTTTCATTACACCATTTCTAATAGTGAGATCTGTTTTTTTTACACCGTTTTTTTCAAGAAAAGATGCTAACGGCCAAGAAATGACACGTTCAACTTCTTCATCTTCTTTATTAAAAGTCAATGTGTTTTCAGTCATTGCAACAAAAGGATACATAAGAAACTTACTCACGAAAACATAGAGAGGAGTAAGAGCGCCTATCCATGTGTATGATTCTTTGGACACGCCCAATTCTTCCATAGTTTCTCTCATTGCACATGCTTCCAAATTTGTGTCTGCAGGATCCAGAGCACCGCCAGGGAAACTTATCTGTCCAGCGTGTTTATCGTCGGGATGCCTAGAGGTTCGTTTTATAAAAATTATATGTGGCTCGCCTTCTACCTTATGGATTAGTAAAAGCACCGCTGCTATTTTATGGTCATCAGGAATAGTTCTGTACCCACTTGGATCTACAGGAGATAATGGAATCTGAGCGTTCCAACCAAGGAGTTCTTGCTCAAAAAGTTTTTTAAGATCAGGAATATTTACCTTGGCGCGAATTACGTATTGGATTTTTTAAGATATTTCTCAAGTGCCATTGACATTGATGAAATACCTGGTGCTGGCGCTTTGATGTTAATCTTAAGTCCTCTGTCTTCTACTGCTTTACTCGTCGATTTCCCGTAGATAGCCATACGTGTATCATTCTGTTTAAAATCAGGAAAGTTATCATACATAGACTTGATTCCTAGGGGACTAAAAAAGATGAGAACATCGTAGGTAATGTCTGCAAGATCAGATAGATCACTACTCACGGTTTTATACATCATTGCTTCTTTGAAATCAAATTCGTTTTCTGTTAGATATGAAACGACATCTTTTGAACCAAGATTAGAGCACGGAAGGAAGAATTTTTCTGTTTCTTTGTGTTTATTGAGTGCAGTTGTCAGGTCATCAATTTTTCGTTTGCCAATAAAAACTTTTCGCTTTCTATAGACAATAAATTTCTGAAGATAGTTACCAATGCTTTCTGTAAGACAAAAATACTTTGTGCTTTGAGACATCTTAACACGCATATCTTCACACAGTCTAAAGAAGTGTTCGATTGCATTTTTGCTTGTGAATATTATAGCTGTAAATTCATCAGGGCGTAATCGGTTTTTTCTAAATTCCTTTTCGGTTACTCCTTCTACATGAATAAATGGTCTCCAGTCTATCTGTAGTTCCCACTTTTGTTCTAGCTCATAATAAGGAGAGCGTTCAGGTTTTGGCTGTGATACAAGTATCGTTTTAATCTTTTTATAACTTTCGTTATCATCTTCTTTAGTCTTGGTTCCTGCCATATTTGCCTTTAAGTGAATGAGAGTGTGTTATTGCTACTATAAATAATCTGTTAATATTTTTATTAGTACGAATACAGGGCCAATTTCGCAAGTGCAAAGATACAGAAAATAATGAAATTTATTCCTAACCAAGTACCTACTTGACAAAAGGATGGCACGTATTGTCCGAATGACGAATATTAGTCCAAACACACCTATGGCAAGGTAGAGGCAGAATTGCGCTAGATTTTCTGAACCAAAAGAGATAAAGAAATTTAAAGGTAGCAAGGCCAAGCCGGCACAGATATTAAAGACCTCTATCGTAAAGCTGTATTGAGAAGCTTCCTTCTTGATATCTTTAAACACGACTCCTAGTATAAAGAGAAAAATGTGCCTTACTAAATAAGCAAAAACCAAGGCAAGAAAAATGTACAAGAATAGCAGGCCGGAATGCAATTCAGTTTTGTCTTTTGTGAACAGAAATATAAGTAAGGCCAGGTTTATAAAGAACAGAGTATACAAGAGTAGAAAGGCAGTAGATTTACCATTGTTACTTTGCTTATTAGTCAATTTCATAAAGTTTTCGTTGTAGGTTGAACGGATCACATTAGTGATGGTCTTTTTGGTAAATCCGACTACGAAGGCTAGAATGAGTAAACTAATGAACAAGAGTAAAAACGGTAAATTACGCTCAAGAAATTTTCGTTTTTGTGCAATTCTGATATTAGGTTTTGTTTTTTCCTCAGCCTCTATGGCGTTGCTAGGCGCTACAATTGCAGTTTCTTCTTCAGTTACCTTTTCCTTTACAGGAATTGGAGTGAATGCCTTTTCAATCGTTTTTTTAGTAGTCCCTGTGACGGGCACATGCGAAACATCAAATGGATTCGAACTCGTATGAATATTGGAATTTTTCGTGGGTGTCGTTTGCTGTGCTACAGGGCTAACTTGTACAGGCGTAGAAGTTGATTTTTCAAGAGGAGTAGTGGCTGGAGCCACCTTTGTTGGAGTTATATCTTTAATGGTAGCGGTCGTGGGTTTTTCAAAATCATTCGCTTTTACAGGCACTTTATTTTTCCTGTTTTTTATGTCAAAGGGGTTCTGTGCAATTGCAGAGCAACACAGTAAACCAAGGCAAAGAATGCATAAAATGCGAATCATAATGTAAAAGTACAGATTTGTTTGATGTTAATAAGCTGTTAACCGACTGTGATTTAAAGCCAATTCCATCTAAATTGCACGAGTTATATGACAAATGTACTGATTCGGCGATTATTGATCTTAGGAACCTTAGCAATATTGGGTATTGTTTTTATCCAAAGTTATATGGTACTAAAGACCTATGAGCTCCAGGATGACGAGTTTCACCTAAGCGCAACCACTGCCTTACGCACAGTAGCGGAACGTATTAGCACCCTCTACCAGACAGACTTACCGAAGCAGAATTTAATAACTAGACGGTCTTCTAATTACTATGCGGTGAATGTTAATAGTGAGATAGATGCTAATGTGTTGGAAGATTACTTAATTCAGGAATTTGAAAAGCATTCTTTAGAAACGGACTTTGAATATGCCGTGTATGATTGTCAGTCTGATAGTCTGTTATATGGTAATTATTGTAACCTTAGCGATGATAAAGACGAAATAAGTACAAAGGAAGGCTTGCCCAAATTCAATGATCTGATCTATTACTTTGTTGTACGCTTTCCATCTCGAGGGAGCTTCCTTCTCAGTAATATGTGGCAGACGATCTTGTTTAGTGCCATTGCATTGTTAGCTATTTTGTTTTTTGTTTATGCAATTACTATCATATTGAGACAAAAGCAACTTACGGAACAGCAAAAGGATTTTATAAACAATATGACACATGAATTCAAAACGCCCATATCATCTATTAAAATCGCATCAAACGTATTAGTAAATAATGAGGCTGTAAAGAATGATGAACGGATGTTTCAATATGCAAAGATTATTAAACACCAAAATGAACGCTTAAATAATCAGGTGGAGAAGGTTTTAAATATAGCGCGTTTAGAAAAAGACCAATTTAAATTAAATAAAGAGAAATTCAATGTTAAAGATGCTCTTGAGAACATCGTTAATGATGAGAAGATAAAGATTGAAAAAGGGAAAGGAAGCATTTCTCTCATTGTGCAAGATGAAGATTTGGAGATCACGGCGGATAGACTCCATTTTACAAATGTGGTCAGTAATATCATAGACAACGCTATTAAATATTGCCAAGGAAATCCAAAAATCGAGTTACGAACTGAGGAAAACGGATCGTTGTTATCTCTCTTTATAAAAGACAATGGCATAGGCATATCCAGCGAAAATCAAAAGAAGATATTTAGTAAGTTTTATAGAGTGTCAACGGGAGATTTGCACAATGTAAAAGGATTTGGACTAGGATTACACTATGTGAAGACCATTGCAGATGCACATGGCTGGAAAATACATCTACAGTCAGAAGAATCTATCGGAACGGAATTAGAAATTAGGATACCAACAATAAGGACTTAAACAATGGAAAAAGACATCAAAGCGAGCGTATTTTATGTTGAAGATGATGAGGTCTTGGGATATTTAACCAAAGATAATCTCATATTAAATGGATACTCCGTACAACATTACCTGGATGGAAAGTCGGCATTCAAGAATTTTTCTGGAACTCAATATGATATCTGTATTATCGATGTGATGTTACCAGAAATGGACGGCTATACGTTAGCAGAAAAAATCCGTGCGAAGAATAAAGAGATTCCTATTATCTTTTTAACAGCAAAGTCTCTTAAGGAAGATAGAATTAAAGGTTTGCAAATAGGTGCAGATGATTATATCACAAAGCCCTTTAGTATAGAAGAATTGATTTTGAAGATTGAAGTATTTTTAAAACGGAAATATATTCACAACGAAAAACAAGCTTCAAAGAAAAACATAGGAAAGTATGTTTTTGATCATGAGAACCTAATGCTTACAATAGGAGAAACTGAAAAAAGTCTAACACAAAAGGAGGGGGATTTACTTCAGTTGTTCACAGAATATGAAGATAAAATAGTGAAACGTAATGTGATTTTGGAGCGTCTTTGGGGAGAAAATGACTACTTCCATGGCAGAAGTATGGATGTGTTTATAAGTAGGCTAAGAAAATACTTAAAGGAAGATCCAACGATAAAAATTGAAAATGTTCATGGAGTGGGGTTTAGATTTATAAAAGGGCATGAGGATTAATAATTAATTGTTAACAATTAACAATGGATAATTGAGAATGGTGGAGTTAGTTTTAACGACCTGAAGCCTTGTTTTCGAACAGGATTAAAAGGATTATAAAGACGTTTAGGATTTACTGTTGCCCTGATATCCTTTTGGTAATCGCGAACGTAGAGAGCAGATAGCATGAGCGAAGCGAATTGCTACCGTGAAATGCAATGTGCTAAACGGGGGGCACAGTCATCTTTTATTGGTTTTCTTCTTCTGTGTCCAGTTTTATCATGCGGACTGTTTCTATTTTAGTATCACTCATGCTTTCTAAAATAAATCTATAACCATCTAGCTCTATCTCGGCACCTTCTTCAGGGATGGTTCCAGATGTCATGACCAAATAGCCAGAGAGCGTCTGATATTCCCCTTCAGGAATGGTTAGATGTTCATATTTTTCCACTATAGTACTTATTTCCAAACGACCACTGAATAGGTATTCGTTTTCATTGACCATAATATCAATAAAATCTTCCTGGTCATGTTCGTCTTCTATTTCGCCAAAAATTTCTTCGAGAATATCTTCTAATGTTATGATCCCGCTTACACTTCCGTATTCATCTACTACACAGGCAATGGTAACATTATTGCGTATAAATTGAGACATAAGTTCTTTTAGATTCATTGCTTCAGGAACGAAGGGAATGTCTAAGAGAAGCTTACGAATTGTTTTTTTGTCGGAAAAAAGATGTTGATGGTGAATGTACCCAACTACATTTTCTATATCGTTGTCTATCACGATTATCCTTGAGTGCCTTTCTTTTTTAAACAGGTCAACCAGCTCGTCTAGTGTTGCGTATTGGTCTATCGCTACAACCTCCGTTCGTGGAATCAGACAGTCACGTACTTTCTGTTGGTTTAGGGTAAGCGCATTCGTTAGTATTTCTTTATCGATAGCAGATCCCTCTTCTGCTAGATTTTCCAAAATGTAATTTTCTAAATCGACACGTGTAAGGGAGATATCAATTTTATCTGTTGGAACGCGCGCAACGTACTTGAGTAAGAAATTCGAGAGCGCAGTCAACATGTAGGTAGGAATAGCTAGAATAAATTTGAAAAATGCTAATGGATATGCAAACGCGTATAAGAGTTTGTCTGCAAATAATCTAGAAAGTGTTTTAGGTAAAAACTCCCCAAAAATTAACACCACAGTGGTGATTATTAAAGTATATATAAGCAGAGACAAGATTCCATCGGCGGTATAAGGAACAATATGTGGCTTAATCAAACTGGTCATGAACGAAGTAAATACCACCAATGCTATATTATTACCTACGAGCATTGTTGAAATAAAGGATTTTGGTTTGTCGTAAAATGATGCAAGAATCCTTGATCGTCTTGTGTCACCATCCTTTTTTACTGCAACACTGAGCTTATTTGCTGATATAAACGCAATCTCTGACCCCGAGAAAAAAGCGGAGAGCAATAAAAAAATGATAATTGCGATTATAAGACCCATGTATTTAAAGATTGACTATAGTCTAATCCAATTTTTTTGCCAAGTTTTCAAATTCCTTAATGCCAGAGAACCTTCGCTTCAATTCAAATTTCGTAAACTCTTGGTTTGCGACGAGGCCAAAGCCTAAAATGGTGTCTCCTCTAGACGGTTGCATAATTTTCACGGCGCGTTCAGTATAAATGATTTCATTTGCTTCATCCCAGACTATTTCTGCGGTTCGTAATTTATCATTTCTAGAATTGTATACGACGACATCATCCTCTGCATAGATCTTACCATCTTTTTCTTTCCTTATAGCATAGTTAGCATCCATCCACGATTTTTCTTTGCCGTTTTGGTCTAAAAACCTAACATGCAGGCCTTCTGGAAATTCATCAATATTTTCACTGCGTCCTACGTAGCGGATCATGCGTGGACTTTCTATAATGACTTTGACATAGGAAGAATCACTATATAGAATCTGAACGTCAGTTGCGATTTCTCTATTCAAGTTTGATTCGCCTATTAATGCTTCTACCTCCTCCAAGTTATTGCTACAAGAAATGTAAGTTAGAACTAGGCATATGATAGCAAATTGCCTCATCTTGCTAGAGTAACGTCTCCTTTATATAGACAAGTAACATTGCCTAGAAAACGGATATTTGATGTCCAGGTAAATACACCGGGATTAACAGGTTGCTTATTAAAATTCCCATCCCAACCATCGTTTTCATCGTTGAGTGTTAAGTTTTCTTTGAAGAAAACTTCATTTCCCCATCGGTCATAGATGCGAAGATCTTCGATTGCTTCCACGCCTTTTCCAACAAAAATTGTAAAGCGATCATTCTGTGCATCATTATTAGGCGAAAAGATATTTGGAGGAAATACACGTTTGACAAGGTCCGCCCGAATAGTAATCTGATCTGTTGCAATACAACCATTTTCATCTGTTACAGTTACTGTGTAGGTTGTTGTACCGCCCAAGAACACTGGATTTGGGCAATCTGTACAACTAAGACCTTCTTCAGGAGCCCACATATATGTCAGCATACCTGCACCATTTGTAGTTGTAGAGTTTATATTATATGGATCTCCAATCTCAATCTCAGCGTCCTCACCTGCATTTATGGTTAACTGCGAGGGTTCGTCTATAGAGACCGTTATGGAGTCTACACAACCTTTGGTATCTTGTACAAATACCTCGAAATTACCAACACCCAATCCGTTAAACTGGGAATTCGGAATAAAATTTTGTCCATCAAGGCTATATAAGTATTGTGGGTCACCCGCAATACCAGTTGCATCAATCTGTCCATTCATTTCGCCAAAACATAATACATTTGTAACATCACCAGTAAGACCTAGAGTGGAAACATCTGCACAGCAAGGCTCTACAAAAAAGTCTAAAATTTCAGTAACAGTACATCCTCTATCTGAGGTAATTGTAAGTGCTGCAATCTTATCTCCAAATGAATCATAGATAACATCGTGAGGCCCTTGTCCGCTCGCAAAAGAAGGATTTGCTCCAGCGCCAAAATTCCATACCCAATCTACTATCTGATCTGTATTAGATAATGAAGCATCGTTAAATTCTACAGTCTTGTCACACTCAATGACTTGTTCAACAGTAGGTAGGGTTAGATTGAAATCTGCTTCTGGTCCTAAGAAGGTCCCAGTACCACCAAACTCTACAGAAAACCCAAAACCTGATTGGCTAAAGTTATTTATTATTAAACCATAGCTTTCGCCAGCTATCATATCTAATGGGGCAACAAAATTATTATCGCCAGCAGAACAACCCGCTGTTTCTGATATATCTGTTTCGCCTTCTGCTAAACCAGTAGGGCCAAAACAAGGACTACTATTTTGATTTGCTGTTTCTCCAGAGAGCATACAGCGTACACCTATTCTATTTTCACAATCGCTGAGTCCTCCTGGCAATTCATACACAACAAAATCTAAATCTTCATCAGGTGCTGATTCGTTATTAGGTGTAAGTGTGAAGGTCAATGTTCCGGAATCTTTACACGTCCACACATACCAAACAGATGCACGTTCACCATCCTGACCGACGCCCACGCAAGGACCTGTTAATTCGTTTTGTATAGAGCCGGTGCTATTTAAGTTAGCTACCTCAAACGATGACTTATCACAAAGAACTACAGCATCTGGACAATCAGATTCAGGGCTTGGAATAGGAATGAATGAGTTGATGCATAATCTAAAATCACCTACAACGCCATCTCTACCATCTACACGTAAATAATATACTTGTCCAATAACAACTTGCTCAATGGTAAGATCTGCAACGGATGTTCCAGTAGAAATACTATTACAAGCTACTTCAGTTAAGTTACCACAAAACCCTTCGTAAATAGCAATGGATGGATTTACCAAACTATTTGCAGCAAAGGAACCATCTAGATTAATATAAACAGAAGGTGCAGTCGGCACGAATGTGTACCAAACATCATTATCAGCTCCACCAAACCAACAAAAGGGCAACACTTCTGGCGAAGCACTGGCATTGTTATTACTGAACTCACTGTCACCAGAACAATAGTCAGAAACGGCACCTAATGCAGTTGCTGTTACACATTCATCGTTCAAGGCTTGTGCGAATGAGGATACACTCATTATAAAAATGCAAAGAATCGGTAGTATAAATTTTCTCATCTACAGCAGGATTTTAATACTTAGCACAATATTACAACAGTTTAGATACCCTTAATAATATATTTGCTTTCTCTTATTTCCTTTTAATTTGCAAAGATTTGCTATTTACGACAAGTATTTCCACTAATTTAATTGAATTTTAAGCCTTTTAGATGCTATATATTGTGCCTACACCTATCGGAAACCTTGGAGATATAACGCTCAGAAGCATTGAGGTGTTTAAATCTGTAGACTATATTTTGTGTGAAGACACACGTGTAAGCAGTAAATTGCTCAATCATCTTGGAATAAAAGCCAAGCTATCTGCATTCCATGCTCATAACGAACATCATAGACTGCAGAACCATATTGATGCTTTAAAGCACGGTCAAAACATTGCGCTCATTTCTGATGCTGGGACACCTGGTATATCTGATCCTGGGTTTTTATTAGTGAGAGAAGCACGCAAAGAAAATATAGAGCTCACAGTTTTACCTGGACCTACTGCGCTCATTCCTGCATTAGTTGCTTCAGGAATTCCTTGTGATAAGTTTTTCTTTGAAGGATTTCTTCCGGTCAAAAAGGGCAGAAAAACGCGATTGGAATTTTTAGTGGGATTAAATACAACAATCGTTTTATACGAATCGCCGCATAAAATTCTCAAGACCCTAGAACACATTCAAGAATATTTTGGTGTAGAAAGATTAGTTTCTGTTGTTAGAGAAATTTCTAAACTACATGAAGAAATTATTACTGATAAGGTAGACCAAGTTCTCGAACAATTAAAGAATCGGGCTAAGGTGAAAGGAGAAATTGTAGTTATTATAGCGGACAATAAAACAAAATGATGTCTAATTTTTTAATCATTAGCGTAGGCTCAGGCAATTGATTTATAGCATTGTGCGCATCACGAAAATGTATCCACTTAAAGGCATGAATAAGATGTATGGCTACCGTACTCCGATGTCAATGAACGAAGGAACATTGGGACTTTGCTCAAGGTTATGCGAATGCACTTCTTAAAAAATCTTCATTAGGCATGATTGCTATTGGACTTGTTGGGCATTTTTTAGGGCTCAGAACAGATCTTGAAATAATAATTACTTTGATAACAGTCATGTTATTAACGCTAGTTCCAATTTTTATAACGGAGAGGGCGCTGAAGGATAGGTTTCCGGAATAGTAATTATAGATAAGAACTTAGGTGTCACGGTCTCATAGTCTCACAAGGGTGAAAAAGGGAAATCTCTAGTGAATCGCGTGAGGGATATTAAGGGAGCCGCAGGCTGTCACCATAAGGGGACGGAACCCCTGCTTAGCCCGACTCCAGCATTCTTCAAGAATGTGGGAGGCACGCCCAAATAACTCATATCGCTGCAAGAATATTCGCCTTTTGAAAAATATATCTGATTTTGTCTGAGTTTTTATAGACCTTTGTACTAACCAACCTTTTATGCACATTCGTGCAATCAGAAATTCAAACACATATTTTAGAAGGAAATAGATTACGAGAAGAAACAATAAGATGAAAAGTAAACGAAGCTTTAAAGGAAAAAAATTAAGCACAGGCGATTTAGAACAAAAAGTATTCAGAATATTTTTAAGATCCCCGAAGAAGCGATTTAACGCGACTGTCCTAGCGAAAAAATTAAAGGGCAAAAACACAAAAGATGCTGTTCAGCATACCATAAACCGACTGGAAAAAGACGGTAAAGTCTTCCAAGTAGCGGAAGGAAAATATAGACTGGATAAATTTGCAGGTAAAGAGGCAAAGACAAAGCATCCAAAACAAAAGTTCACGGGTAAAGTAGATTTAGTAAAGTCAGGAGCTGCCTTTATTTTAGTAGATAACCTGGATAAAGATATCTATGTAGCTCAAAAGAATCTAAACGGTGCCATGCACGGCGACACAGTTGTTGTCAGTGCTGCGTTAAAAGATAAGCGCAGGCGCATGGAGGGCAAAGTAAAAGAGATTACCAAAAGAGCGCTCAAGTTTGTCATGGGTACATTTAAAGAAACTGCAAAGTACGGAACGGTATTTTCTGAAATGAAAAAGTATCCTGTAGAAGTTCACATTAACCCGGAAGATTATAATGGAGCCAATGATGGTGACAAGGTTCTTGTGGAAATTACAAGCTATGGGAAAGGCCAAAATAAATCTTTATGGGGAAATGTGAGTAGACCTGTGACGGATATGAGTGATAATGACTTTAGAATGAACTCTATCCTTATAGAAAGTGGATTTGAAATTGACTTTCCTTCGGAGGTTTTGGCTGAGGCGGATAAGATTCCGATGACGATTGCGGAACATGAACTGGAAGGTAGACGCGATTTTAGAGGAATAACTACTGTGACAATAGATCCAGATACTGCACAGGATTTTGATGATGCACTCTCATATCAGGTACTGGAGAATGGGAATGTAGAAATAGGTGTACATATTGCGGATGTTACGCATTATGTAAGACCAGAAACAGAAATAGATAAGGAAGCGCTGTTTAGATCTACTTCTGTTTACTTAGTAGACCGTGTAGCGCCGATGCTGCCGGAGAAGCTGAGTAATAATTTATGTTCGCTCGTGCCACATAAGGACCGCTTAGCGTTTTCTGCGGTATTTACCTTTAACAAAAACGATAAGGTGATCGATAGGTGGTTTGGGAAAACAGTGATACACTCAGATAGACGTTTTTCATATGAAGAGGCGCAAGAAATTTTAGAAAAAAAGGAAGGCGAGTTTTCTGATGAGTTGTTGAAGATGAACAAAATTGCGTATTCGCTTAGAAAAGCAAAGTTTAAAAACGGAGCGATAGCATTTGAGTCACCCGAGTTTAAATTTAAGCTGGATGAAAATTCGGTGCCAGTTAGTGTCTATGCAAAAGTGCGTAAAGATGCACACTTAATGATAGAAGATTTTATGCTTCTAGCGAATAAAGAAGTGGCAATTTTTATGGATAAAAAGGCGGAGCAAGAAGTACCGTTTGTGTATCGTGTACATGATGAGCCAGATCCAGACAAGTTGTTGGACTTTAAAGCGTTCGCTAGAGAAATGGGCGTGGAGATACTAGTAGATACTCCAAAGCATATCTCTCAATCGTTTAATGCGCTTTCTAAGCAAGCAAGAGAGAATGAGGAGTTAAAAATATTAGAACCCTTTGCGATCAGAACCATGTCTAAGGCAGCATATTCTACAGATAACATTGGTCATTATGGTTTGGCATTTCCTTACTATGCACACTTTACGTCACCGATTAGGCGATATGCGGATGTATTAGTACACCGGATATTACATGATAACCTCAAAAAGACAAAGCGTTGGGATAAAGAGGCGTTGGAAAGTATGTGTAAGCATATTTCTAAGAAAGAGCGCGATGCGATGACTGCGGAAAGAGATTCTATTAAAGTAAAGCAGGTGGAATACATGCTTGACAAAGTCGGTGAAACATTTGAAGGTACCATTAGCGGAATTATAGAACGCGGTGTATTTGTAGAAGTGACTGAGGGGAGAGCAGAGGGTTTGATTGGTTTTGATAAGTTTAATGAGGTCTTTGAATTTTTTGAAGGCAAATTAAAAGTAAAAGGAAGAAGTTCGGGAAAAATCATGAAGATGGGCGAGAAGCTTATGGTCCGTGTTGTGGATGTGGATATGAGTAAGCGGCAGATAGAGTTGGAGTTGGCGTAGGCAAAAGACGGTTAAGGGTTTAAGGTTTTGGGTTTGACGCTTGAAAGTGTGATGCGGAAAAGGCGTGTTGCGCTTTGCGCAGAGTTTTGAAAGGGCTTTGTGCTGCGCACGGGTGTTATTTAGTTCTTACGAGATCAAATGCATAGAGCAATCACTTTATCAAATTGATATAACAACCCACAGGAGTCGTGTTCTTAATTTTTATGTCTTCACCAGTGGATAAAGCGGATAACACATCCTCCAGTTCTGTTTTCGTAACAACACGCCTGCGTTTTCCCACACGCACAAATAAATTATCTATTCTGCCTTGATATTCAATGCGCGCCTTTGTTTTATTGTACACCACAACCTCAGGGGTAATCTCCACACCAAATTTTTTAGTT
>ENA-ORXT01002897-ORXT01002897.1-marine-metagenome-genome-assembly--contig:-NODE-2897-length-19763-cov-12.160774_pt1 | contig 19763 bp, 17 predicted proteins | sample MGYA00237868_ERZ511482 | MGnify/ENA metagenome assembly ERZ511482
TCGCAAGAGAGCGGTATCACATGAAGAAGGCAAATGAAGATGTTTTCATAATTGTAAAGGAGTAGAAGTCTAGAAAAAGAGGTCAGAAGTCAGACCAAAAAATAAATTTTTCTGTCAGAAGTCAGATTTAGGACGTATTCCTAGATGTTAACGAGTACATACTATTAGCGTTTAGGAACACGTCCTAAATCTGACTTCTGACAGAAAAATTTATTTTTCGGTCTGACTTCTGACTCCTCTCAGTTTTAAACCAACTTAATCATAACAAATGTCAGTATTAGTAGATGGTAAATCCAATGTAATTGTACAAGGTTTTACTGGTAAAGAAGGTTCTTTTCACGCTGGTCAGATGATGGAATACGGCACAAATGTCGTAGGTGGCGTAACACCAGGAAAAGGCGGACAAGAGCACCTTGGTAAACCTGTTTTCAATACAGTTGACGAGGCCGTACAAAAAGCAAAAGCAGATGTATCTATAATTTTCGTACCTCCAAGATTTGCAGGAGATGCAATCATGGAAGCTGCGGATGCAGGAATCAAAGTAATTATTTGTATTACAGAAGGAATTCCTGTGCAAGATATGGTAAAAGTAAAAGCTTACCTTAATAATAAAGATTGTCGTTTAGTAGGACCTAATTGCCCGGGGGTTATGACTCCTGGCGGAGCAAAAGTAGGTATCATGCCTGGTTTCATTCACAATCCCGGAAAAATCGGTATCGTTTCTCGTTCTGGTACGCTGACTTATGAAGCAGTAGACCAGATTACGAAGGCGGGCTTAGGACAATCCACTTGTATTGGTATCGGCGGTGATCCAATTATTGGCACCACGACGAAAGAAGCCGTACAATTATTGATGGAAGACAAGGGCACAGAGGCTATCGTGATGATCGGTGAAATTGGTGGTGGCATGGAAGCAGAAGCTGCCTACTATATTAAAGAGCATGGCACGAAGCCAGTAGTTGGTTTTATTGCAGGCCAAACAGCACCGAAAGGACGTACAATGGGTCATGCAGGAGCTATCATTGGTGGTGCAGAAGATACAGCAGCAGCAAAAATGAAAATCATGAAAAAATGTGGTATTCATGTGGTTAAATCTCCTGCTGATATTGGGAAGACCATGTTGAAAGCATTAGGTAAAACTGCTCCTAAAAAAGCGAAACCTAAAGCAAAGGCGAAATCAAGAGCTAAGAAAAAATAAAAATAGTTGAGTTGATTATTGATTACTAATTATTGATTATTTCCGTAACGCAAACGTCACAGGAATAATCAATAATTGATAATCAATAATTTACTGACTAAAGAATAGAAAAGATAATAATAGCTGCTACCACCACGACTATCCCTGCTACATAAACAATCATTTTTGAATTACCTCGATACAGATTAAACATCAACTCCATCATATCTCGCCATTCCAATCTAGCGACTACTCCTTCTCTTCCTAATACAAAATATTTCCGCTGCCCTCTTTTTTGCTGATCGCCATGCTTTTTTAACACCAAAAAATCACTATTTAAAAACGCTAAATCAAAAAATTCACTTCGACCGCCACTATCCAGCATCAGCGTATTAGAATTAGGTAGCGTTTTCCAGCCAGCTTTGCCTATATCCCCTTCTTTAACGATCATATACTCTCCTTTGTCTCGGAAGATATGCAAAATAATATCGTGAAAGTGCTCGTCATCTCTCATTTCTAACCAACGAGTATCTAAAAAATATTCTTTTTCATATAAATCTTCACTCCAAGGACGAATTAAAGGCAATATTTCATCCAAATACTCGTCCATATTTCTGGCTTGAGGCATTTCTATCTCAAAGCTTCTACTAAGTTTATCAAAAAATCCACTATCGTCCACTTTATATAGGTTTTCTTTAAAAAATATAAAACACAAATAAATGCCAGTAACTAGACGTTGATTTGCGGCTAATTGCTAAAATTTTATCATCATTTCAATTCTTTTCTATTAGCTCCTCCAACCAACAGTAAGAACTTACGTTTACTTTTGTCAAGCAAATGTATAACCATCATTTGGTATTTCTAATTCTACGAAAATAAAACTTTTTCTAAAAAAAAAGAATAAAAATTCAATTTATGGAAACTATCCTTTCAAAATACGCCAAATTATTAGTCCATTATTGTTTAGAAATTCAGCCCAAAGATAAACTTTATGTTAGAAGCACTACCCTCGCAGAACCCTTAGTAAGAGAGGTGTATCGTCATGCGCTACGAGCGGGGGCGATTGTAGAAATGGATTTAGATTTTCGAGAAAAAAATCGCATTTTTTTAACAGAAGCAGAAGAACATCAATTGTCCTATGTCTCTCCTATTTATAAGCAGGCGATGGAAGAATTTAATGCTTACTTGTACATCCGAGCACCTTTTAATTTAAAGGAGGATAATAATGTACCAAAAGGCAAATCTGCTATTCGTAGAAAAGCGACTCAGCCTTACTCTAAAACCTATTTTAAACGAACGGCAACCCGAGAATTGAAGAGAAGTTTGTGCCAATACCCTACCCTAGCGGCTGCCCAAAATGCGGATATGTCCCTCGAAGAATATGAGCAGTTCGTTTTTGGTGCTTGTAACCTATTTGCTGACAACCCCCAACAAGAATGGCTCAATAGACGACACGATCAACAGCGAATTGTAGATTTGTTAAATGGTAGAGATAAAGTACAATATAAGGGAAAAGGTATTGATATAACTTTCTCGACTAAAGGCAGGACATGGATAAATTCGGATGGTCAAACCAATATGCCTTCTGGGGAAGTTTATACTTGCCCTGTAGAAGATTCTGTTAATGGCGTAGTTCATTTTTCACTACCTGCTATCTATATGGGACAAGAGGTGGAAGGGGTCACACTTTGGGTAAAAGATGGCTACGTGGAAAAATGGGAAGCTAAAAGAGGGCAAGAATTTATGGATAGATTGCTAAAGGCAGAGGGTGCTCGAAGATTTGGAGAGGCAGCTATCGGCACCAATTATAATATCCAGCAGTTTACGAAAAATATTTTGTTTGATGAGAAGATTGGCGGCACTATCCACATGGCATTAGGGCAATCTTATTTTCAAACAGGTGGCAAGAATCAATCTGCTATTCATTGGGATATGATTGGCGATATGAAAGACGGCGGGGCGATTTATGCGGATGATGAGAAAATTTATGAGAATGGACAGTTTCTTTTTTAGCGGATTTAATTAGACGTTTGATATTTTCGCTACCGTATACTTTTTAGAATAGAGAAGCGATAGTAGAGAGAAAATTAGTTCAAATGAAAACGATTTTCCTTCGATTATTAACGAAAATTATCGCTATTCGTAGGTCCGTCATAAGTAGGGGATAACTTTAAGTTATCCCCTACTTATTCGTAGGTCCGTCATAAGTAGGGGATAACTTTAAGTTATCCCCTACTTATGACTCGCTCTACTTCAAGGAGTAGAAACTAATATAAATTGATTCCTTAAGCTCTTTTGCTTTCTGAAATTAAAACAACATACTGCGATTTACTCTGAAGTCTCACATACTCAAATCAATTATTACCGGGAACTATTAAATTTAATAAATAATGAGTATACCAACATCACCAATAAAAAAGAACCTACAAGAAATATATAATAAAGCAAAAGAAGGTATCTCCAAAAAAAATAAGGAATATCTATTAAAAGAACTGTACGAAATGGCAAAATCTATAGAAGAATGGAAAGCTAACAATCCAGAGGATATACAGCATAAAAAAGCGTCTTGAATCTTAAGCGTCAAATTTTATTAAAAGTGTTTAAGTTTTTACTAATGAACTGTCAAGTCTGATTTGGTAGGTCACCCGTAATCGCCAATTTTAATTGGCGGATTCTACTACTATTTGAACCAGCCAATTAAAATTGGCGGTTACGATCATTAAGATTATTTCCCCTTATCGGAACTATTTTTCTTTCCTAACAGTTAGTCATTCTGGAAAACGGATTAAGATTACCCTAAAACTCATTTACCTTGTAATCAACGTCTAGCAAATTCTTAATTTTTCATTCTTAATTCTTCCTTCCACCCCTTGGGGCTTACTTGGCTATCGACAAGGGTGCTAATGATTAGGCACATAATTGTAATAATTGACAAAGTCCTAATCTCTCTTTGTGTTACACAGGGTTGGCATGCTTGGACTCGGGTTCGACTCCCGAAAGCTCCACTATTTTTAGGTTATTTTTGATTGTTTATGTACTATAGTAAGTCTTTCTTAATGTCTATGTCTGGCAAAACAGGAACATCAAATAATAAATTTTGCGTTCTCGAAAGTAGGTATCCTCTTGCTAAACTTACTATCTCCTCTAAAATAGAAATTAAAATGGAGTTAGGAATTTTTCTTTTTCTTTTTCCATACTTAAAAAGACATAAAAAGTCTGTATGCAATAATTCTATTTCTTCCGCTATCTCTTTTTCATCTGTTGAATACTCATATCTATACAATACATGAAAGTATATTTCATAGACATTAGAATATAAATGTTCTGTAGTCTGATGAATTTCAAAAGTCAACCTGTCATAATCCACTAGTTCTTCCTGTGTATAATACAAAATATCTCTTAGATGGAAATTAACATCTCTAAAACTTATGATTTGATATTCTTTACTTGTTGCCATATTATTTAAAACTTCTCCTGTTACTTCTACTATTATTTAAGGGAATAATTTTACGAACTTTACAACGGCTTTCTTTCGATTGCAGTTCCTTATCAATATTTGTTTCTTTTCTCTGTACTTTTAACTTTTTAGGTGTAATTAAAATATTTGCATCTAAAACAGCTTCTAGTTTTGAGATAGTTTTGAGCGTTAAATTATGCTCAACACCTAATAATTTGCTAATTTCTGATTCTTCTTTCCCTAAGAATTGTGCTAAATCTTTCTGGCTTAGGTTTTTAAATTCTAATATTTCGTGAATCCTATCTCTCACATCAGAGGATTTGCTAGTAAAGTTTCTAATCTTATTTCTCTTATTATTTAAAGACTTCTTAATTTTAGGAATTTTGCAACGGCTATCTTTCGATTGTAGTTTCTTATATATGTATATCTTTTTTATACGTATTTTTATCGAAGATGACCATAAAGAATTCTGTCTTACAACTTTTATTTTTTTAGGTGTAATTAAAATATCTGCATCTAAAACAGCTTCTAGTTTATCGATAGTTTTGAGAGTCAAATTATGTCCAACACCTAATAATTTGCTGATTTCTGATTCTTCTTTTCCTAAGAGTTGTGCTAATTTTTTCTGGTTTAGGTTTTTAAATTCTAATATTTCGTGAATCCTATCTATTACATCAAAAGATTTACTAGTAAATTTTTTGATGTACTTTGGACTTTTATTCAAAGCTTTTTTAAAATATTTGCTGGCCATTTTATATTTTTTATAGATAAAATTCAAGTTCGCCTAATAGCTCTTTTTTCTTTATTGTAATGTCCTTCGTAATTATCATTTGTGTTATTTTTTTAGATAAGGAATTAGCAAATCTAAAATAACGTGAAACATTAGGACAATCCTGTGCTTTATTTTCTGTTTTTACTCCGCCATTTAGTAAGATCACTATTTCTGCATTTAGTCTAATGCAATATAATCTAAGTTCCGTATCGGAAGGAATAATGATTCCGAGATTTGTTCCTCTAGGAGGAGGCAATGCTTCTGCATCATTTTCAAAACGAAAATATTTTGGTAATGCTCCTCTTTTTCCTATGTTTTCTATTGAATTAAGCAATATCGAAAATTCTTCAAAATGTTCATTTTCTTCATTGTCGAATCTACTAATGAACTCATCTGTTTCGCTTTCCCTTTCTTCGTTCTCCTCATCTTCTATTTTAACAGTATAAAATTTCACATGCTCAAATTCTAAAAATTCCTCAATAATAACAAATAAATTCACTTATAAGTTAATTTTTTAAATATTATTTACCAAAAATAATATTTCAAAAATAGGTTAATAATTTATTAGTTGATAGAAGTTTTGATTTAAACCAGATAAAACTAGGGAACTTTTTATTAGTGTTCCAATGTTTAGTTGGTGTATTTTCTCTAACAAATAAAAAGAGCAAAAATAAAATATCAATAAAAATGCATGATTTAAAACAAATTTCCATTCTACAAATCATTCCTTACACCTTTATGGGTAAAGGTACATTTCATTGGTATCCTAAAAAAGAATAGATATGGCGAATAGACAAAAACGAATAGCAAAAGAAACTAGCCTGCTACAAAAGAAAGAACAGTTTAGAAAACGCTTTACAGTAGCAAAGCATCAACAAAAAGCAGGGCTCCGAACTTTACTGGCGCAACTAAAGCTAGATAAAAGGTCCATAAATTACGCTGCTTCAGCAGCGGGAAATTCCAAATTTGAAGATTTTAAGCCTATACTCCAAAGGTTTAAGAAATTAAATAAGAGCGAAAAACAACTATTCATATCGATAGTACGACATCCTAAAATTGATTTTAAAGAAAGCGTTAGTTATCATCTTATTTTGGACACTATCAGAATAATATCCAGACCTAAAAGCAAGCTCTCTAATTGGAAAGTACCCAAATCAAAATCAGATAAAAGCATCTTTAAAAGTCTATTTCTACATTTATTCGTGGCTTATCGCTTACCTGCGGTCGTTCAAAACCACTTAATCAACATTTTGTATATTGACAAGGTAGACTATTGGAAAAGAGACCTCCTTTTTGGATTAGCACTAGGCAATGGTCTACACCATATTACAAGTATTCCTTTTGATTGCAATAGCAAAATGAATTTTCATCTGTGCCAAGCCCCTGATGACTATTCCATAGAACAAGCCCTCGCTTGGGCCAAGTTAAGATCTTCCAATACGGGGCATCGCATTAGTAATATACTTGCCAGAAAATTATTTAAAGGAAATTATACGGATTGGCCCACTTGGATACCTAATTTCCTTGGCTTTGTCCAACGCAATCCATCTATTACTGCTCGACAAATCAATAGCTTACTAAGTTTTATTGTTTTTCAAAAAGAACAAAAATATTTACTATCTTTTCCTGAGGTTTCCTATAAAATTGAGGTAGAACCTTTATTTCCAAATTTTAGCTTTAAAGGTAGAACGATTAGTTCTGCACTTAGTATGGAAAATAAATGGAAAGAATATTTGCAAATTTTAAGAGAGACGGGTTCCAAAGGTGCCTTACCCTTATCAACTACTCAACCCTTTACTTACCGCTCCAAAAATGGGAAAACATATACATTCCGACAAATATTGAGTGTAAAAGACTTGATTACGGAAGGCAAAAGAATGCATCATTGTGTGGCTACTTATAGTAAAAACTGCCTGAAAAAGATATGTAGTATCTGGGCCGTACAAATCAGATTCCCTAAAGGCTTAACTAAAAATCTATTAACGATTGAATTGGTGGAAACTTCTAAACACCTTGAGCAAATACAGGGTATGTGCAATCGAAACCCTTCAAAGGAAGAAATGGAAGCAATAAAAGATTGGGCAAATAAAGAGACCTTGACGATTTGTAGCAGTTACTGAATCTGGTTTTCAATTTTAAAATCAAGCTCAAATTCAATTGAGTGTGTAACAAAACGGTGGTATTTCGTTCCTCCTTTTGTTTAGAAGAGTACCACCGTTTTGTTATAGACTCAATTCAATTTAAAACCGAGACATAACCAGAATTTTGGGGCAACGTCGTGGTTTAAAATTGAGTTTAAGTTTGATTTTGAAATTGAAAACTATCAAAACTTTAATACTTTAGGAATGTGTGAAAAATAACTTATAACATAAAAGAGATTTTTTTATACGTTCCTTAGATAAACTTGTTCAATTTTTTGATTTGCGGGTTACTAGTTGCGGGTTGCCCCTACAGTGGATAAATAGTAAGTTTGCAGTCAATAAGAGAGCAGTGGAATTCGATTTCAAACTCAACCTGAAATTCAATTTCAATCTAGGACGTTAATCACGCTTAATTTTGAGATTGAGTTTAAACTTGAGTTTGAATTCTCACTAAGAATCATTAACAAGCTTTAATTCTAAATATATGATCCAATATCTAAGAAAAGAGCAAGGTCGATTGATAGAATTGCAGCATTCAGAAGTTGGTTGTTGGATCAACATCTCTCCTCCCTTTAGTCAAGCAGAATTAGCAGAAATATCAGAAAGGTATGAAATTCCATTAGATTTTTTAACGGATTCCTTAGATATAGATGAACGGTCAAGATATGAAAGAGAAGACGATGTTCGATTAATCGTAGTAAATACCCCCATTCTTAATGACAGTGTACGGGAAGATGAATCGCTCTACTTAACAGTCCCCATCGGTATTATATTAACAATAGAGCATGTCTTCACAATAACCGCTTTTCCCAATCCTGTATTAGATTTGTTTTTAACAGATAAAGTAAAAAATTTCGACCCTTCTGACGAACAAATGTTTGTATTAAAAATTCTTGAAAAAAATGTGCTACGTTTTCTAAGTTGCCTTAAAAGTCTAAATCTTAAGCGTAATCATATTGAAAAAGAATTATATACCTCTAGTAGAAACAGAGATCTTAGAAGACTACTCGCCATTGAAAAAAGTTTAGTATATTTTGTGAATACCCTCAGTACGAATGATCTACTTAACTTAAAAATGAAGCGTACCGATTTTTTACATATCCGAAAAGAGGAAGATAAAATGGACCTTTTTGAAGACTTGATTATTGACAATAGCCAAGCTTTAGAAATGGCAAATGTATACACCAATATCCTGAGCGGGACGATGGAAGCTTATGCATCCATCATTTCAAACAATTTGAATGTTGTTATCCAAAGACTTACATTAGTTACTATTATTTTGATGGTACCGACCTTAATTGCCAGTTTTTTTGGTATGAATGTAGATGTGCCTTTTAAATCTGAAAACTCTCCTATCTCCTTTTATGCCATTATTGGCATTTCTTTACTCCTTTCTTTGCTATTAGCTTGGTTCTTCCGTTGGAAAAAATTGATATAAAACGTATATATCCTCTAATCTTTAACTAATATGCGAATAAGCAGAAAAATTCTCCACATTTAGTTATCCACATTGTGGAAAAGTTTTAAAAACATTTAAACTATTGATTATCAAAACTTAACCAAAGTTACCAACACAATGTTGATAACTTACACTGCAAATCTTCATTAGTTTTTTCTAATTTTATGTCACTATGACGAAAACGCTATTCCACAGCGTCGAATCCTACCAATTCCTCCACGGACTATACGAGAAAAGACCAAAAAGAGGAAAGATAATATACTAAAAATAAACAAATAACTCCTTGAGTTACTACTAAAACAGTGCTCGTAAATTACACTAGATTAGTACAATTAAAAATTAGGTCTATTAATGTTGGCCATTACTTGAATTGAAACAATATGTTTCAGTTCAAACTGATATACGTATGCTTAAAGGGCATTTTATAGAATGTAAAAAGAAAGTAAATAAAACAAACATAACTATTGAGAAACGAAAATAGTTATGAAACACAATTAACAATCTGAGCTGTTTATTTAAAATTGTGTATTTGTTTATTTGTTTAAATTGTTTATAGAGTCTCCGTACCTACCAAATAAACAATTTAAACAAAGAACCAAATACACGACGCTAAATAAGCAGTACCAAAAATCTAATTAATTACTATGCAGACAGTAAAAAAAGGTCTTAAAAGAAAGACCAAAGTGACGACTGACCAGACAGCAAAAACCTACACACATGAAGAAGTACTGCAAGCAGCAACTACTTATTTTAAAGGAGACGATTTAGCAGCAAATGTTTGGCTGAATAAGTACGCACTCAAAGACACACACGGTAACCTTTATGAATTAACACCAGACGACATGCACCGCCGAATTTCGGCAGAAGTAGCGAGAATTGAACAAAAATATCCAGATGCTTATACGGAAGCAGAAGTATATGCTGTTTTAAAAGACTTCAAATATATTGTTCCTCAAGGTAGCCCAATGGCAGGTATTGGCAATAATTTCCAAGTATCTTCCTTATCAAATTGTTTTGTTATTGGAAATAGTGCCGATTCTTATGGTGGTATTATTAGAATGGACGAAGAGCAAGCACAATTGATGAAACGTAGAGGAGGCGTTGGTCATGATTTATCTCATATTCGACCAAAAGGGAGTCAGGTGATGAATAGTGCCCTTTCTTCTACTGGAATTGTTCCTTTTATGGAACGGTATTCTAATTGTACGAGGGAAGTCGCACAAGATGGCAGACGAGGCGCCTTAATGTTAAGTATTTCTAGTAAGCATCCAGATGCGGAAGAATTTGTAGATGCAAAAATGGAGCAAGGTAAGGTAACAGGGGCAAACGTATCCGTAAGAATTGATGATGCGTTTATGAAAGCCGCTATGAGTGGACAACCTTACACCCAACAATATCCTATTGACTCAGCTACGCCTAAATTCACCAAAGAAATAGATGCAGCAAATCTTTGGAATAAGATCATCCATAATGCTTGGAAATCAGCGGAACCAGGTGTGTTATTCTGGGATACCGTTATCAGAGAATCTGTGGCTGATTGTTATGCAGATTTGGGATATAAAACCATTTCGACGAATCCATGCGGAGAAATTCCATTATGTCCTTATGATTCTTGCCGTTTATTAGCAATTAATTTGTACAGCTATGTAGATAATCCATTCACACCTGAAGCTAGTTTTAACTTTGAAAAGTTTGGTAAGCATGTGCAAATGGCACAGCGCATTATGGATGATATTATTGACATGGAGATTGAAAAAATTGATAAAATCATTCATAAAATAGAAAATGATCCAGAGCCAGATGAAATTAAGTCAGTAGAATATAACCTTTGGAAAAAAATTAAAAAGACTTGTGTCGAAGGTCGTCGTACAGGAGTAGGTATCACTGCGGAAGGAGACATGTTAGCGGGTATGGGTTTGCAATACGGCAGCGATAAAGGAATTGAATTTTCTGTAGCGGTTCACAAAACCCTAGCTATCAACGCCTATCGTTCTTCTGTAGAACTAGCAAAAAAGAGAGGTCCATTTGCCATTTTTGATGCAAGCAGAGAGATGCAAAACCCAATGATACAGCGATTACGGGAGGCAGATCCAAAACTGTATGAAGATATGGTGAAATATGGTAGAAGAAATATTGCCTTATTAACTATTGCCCCAACAGGGACCACTAGTTTAATGACGCAAACAACTTCTGGCATTGAACCTGCCTTCATGGTGGCTTATACAAGAAGGCGTAAGGTAAATCCAAATGATAAAAACGTCAATATAACTTTTACGGATGAAGTGGGAGACCACTGGGAAGAATACAATGTATTCCACCATAAATTTATTACTTGGTTAGAGGCTGCAGGATATGATATGGAAGCAGTTAAAAAATTGCCACAAGATAAATTACAAGAGATAATTGAACAATCTCCTTATGCGAAGGCAACAGCTAATGATGTAGACTGGGTACAAAAAGTAAAAATGCAGGGAGCTATTCAAAAATGGGTAGACCACTCTATCAGTGTAACGGTAAATGTGCCAGAAGAAACAACGGAGGATATGGTCAAGCAAATTTACCAAACTGCATGGGAAGTAGGTTGTAAAGGTTGTACGATTTATAGAGATGGTTCTCGTTCTGGCGTTTTGATTGCTAACACAGACAAATCAATACAGGATAATGGTATCTTCCAAGAATCAGTTGCACCCAAAAGACCGGATAGACTCGAAGCCGAGGTTATCCGTTTCCAAAATAATCAGGAAAAGTGGATTGCGATGGTAGGTTTACTAGATGGTAGACCTTACGAAATCTTTACAGGTAGAGCGGAAGATACTTTTGTATTCCCTTCTTATATTAACTCCGGTTGGGTAATCAAACAAAAAGACGAATCGGGAAACAAAAGTTATGATTTCCAATATCAAGACAAAGATGGCTATAGGGTAACGATGGAAGGTTTGTCTCGTTCTTTTGATAAAAAATATTGGAACTACGCTAAATTAATTTCGGGCGTATTGCGCCATGGAATGCCTTTAAACCATGTAGTCAATTTAGTGGATGGATTAACTACCGAACAAGATCATATCAACACTTGGAAGAATGGTGTGGTAAGGTCATTGAAAAAATTCATTCCTGATGGCACACAAGCAGCAAAGACTACTTGTCCTAGTTGTGCAGATAAAGATGGTTTAATTTACAAAGAAGGTTGTTTGAGTTGTATAAGTTGTGGCTATAGTAAGTGTGGATAGCACCTCAGCAATAATAGAGGTCAGAAGTCAGACCGAAAAATAAATTTTTCTGTCAGAAGTCAGACTTATAACGTGTGCAACGCATCGTGTACCACGTTATAAATCTGACTTCTGACAGAAAAATTTATTTTTCGGTCTGACTTCTGATCTCTACAACAGACGATATAAGTTTAGTAATTTTTAAAAAGGTTAGACAAAGGAGGCTTTGTCTGGCCTTTTTTTGTCTAAATAAAGATAAAAGACTCAAAATAGCGATAAAAAAATCAACCGCTATTTGTCACTATTCTTTCCTGTTTTTTTCCTCAATATTGATAAGTAGTAAAAAGAGCAAGTCTTTTAGTAGGACTATCAGGCTTTAAAGAACATACAATTCTTGGAATATAAAAAAACTATACTATGATACTAGCAAGAGGTACGTCACACTATACAACATTTCAATCTGCCTTCAAAGTAGTATTGGCGTATATTGCGTATGTCTTTTATCGCTGGGGGGTAGATAAAAGATATTAGGGAATGGACGCAAGTTCGTTTCCTTTTTTTTTGCCCCGTTCCTATCTTTTCATCAACCTACCACCAAAATCAATATCGCACTACTATAGTCCATTATAATATAGAGCATCGCTTAAAAAATGAATAATCCATTAAGGGTTTATTTGTCTACCTTGTTTATTTAGCGGCGTAAATAGTAAACAAATAAACAAATTGTAAATGGTACTTTTTAAAACGACTATCTATATTTCCATGAACGCCTTATTTCAAAACGCCTAAATATTTGTAAGGGATGAGGAAATAAATAACCTACCTAGCTGACGAGGTTATTTTGGATTTTGAGGAAAGATCAAAATTAGTGCATACCCTTCGGTACGGACTCATTTTTATCTTTTTTCAAAATTCAAAAGAATCCGTCAGGTGGGTAGGTTATTTATTTCCTCATCCCTAAATAGGAAATTAATTTTTAATTTTAAGCAGTAATCTACAACAACCGTAACCCCAACTGATACTTGTTGTAGTAATTTCTAAACCTACTTAGAAGAGAAAAATGAAAAACATATTCCTAGCAACCGATATTAATGAAATCATAGCGCGCATTAATAAATTGACTCCTGAGACTAAAGCGCAATGGGGCCAAATGAGCGTTGACCAAATGCTAGCCCACTTAAATGTAGCTTATGAAATGGCTTATGAGAATAAGCATTCGAAACCTAACTTCTTTATGAAGTTTCTATTAAAAACATTTGTGAAATCTAGCGTGGTTAACGAACAACCCTATGCTAAAAATACAAGAACTGCACCCGCCTTTGTAATGACAGGAGCTAAAGATTTTGAAAAAGAAAAACAACGCTTAATTGGGTATATTCAAAAGACCCAAGCGTTAGGGGAAGTCCATTTTCACAATAGAGAATCGCATTCTTTTGGGCCATTAACCAAAACGGAATGGAATAATATGTTTGCTAAACATTTGGATCATCATTTGACGCAGTTTGGGGTTTAGGAAAACAATTAAAATAAAAATGCAAATTAAAATTAAAAAACTCCTGACCATCAATAGTTTACTAATCTCAACTTGTAAAGTTATTTTTACCGCATTTCTTAAGGGGTTAATTACTGATTATCCCTTATTCCGATATACAATTCTTCCTTGGTTTTACTAGTTAAAACCTGTGTTATAATCAGCCATAAGTATCTTTTTTTAATAGTTTTGGACGATTATCCAAATGGATAAACGTCCAAAAGTGTCTTTTTTTTGGTGTTCTGGACGATTATCCTAAAATATTATCTTACTTTAGTCCTTGTATTCATCAGACGTAACTAGTGGATAGTCAAGATTAAATTAATAGGTTATCTTGTTGCACGTAACCGCCAATTTTAATTGGCTGGTTCAATTCTTAGTAAAATCCGCCAATTAAAATTGGCGATTACGAGTGACCCACCAACAGACTTGACAGACTACTAGATAAGGGTTTCTTTTTTGAAGAAAAAATCAGAAAAAATCCTACTCGCCAGTAATCATTAGACAAAAAAGAGAAAATGGCTAAACAATTAATAGGAAGGGAAAAGGAAATTTCGATTCTACAAGGTTTATTAAAATCCACCGAATCAGAGTTTGTGGCATTATATGGAAGAAGGCGTGTAGGTAAAACCTTTTTGATAGAAACTGTCTATCAAAAAGAACTCGTTTTTTCTATAACAGGATTGAACAAGGCAGCGAAAGAACTACAATTGGAAAATTTCACAAATGTACTCAATCGACAACTCCCTAAATTGGGACAAATTCCTACAACACCTAAGTCTTGGTTGAAAGCATTTGATATTTTAAAAACCTATTTAGAAAAGATTCCATCCACTTCTAAAAAAGTAGTCTTTATTGATGAACTGCCTTGGTTAGCAAGCCCCAAATCAGGTTTCTTATCTGCTTTAGAGGATTTTTGGAATAGTTGGGCAAACAAAAGAACGGATATTATCTTGATTGTTTGTGGTTCAGCAGCATCTTGGATGATTGCTAATGTTGTCAGGAATAAGGGAGGTTTGCATAACCGAATAACCAAACGTATCCGCTTATTACCTTTCAATTTATTGGAAACGGAGCGTTTTTTAAAAAGTAGAAATATTCATCTGGAACGATATGATATTATACAACTCTACATGGTCATGGGGGGCATTCCACATTATTTGAAAGAGATACAAAGAGGACAAAGTGCTACACAGGTAATTGATGAGGTCTGCTTTGCAAAAGATGGATTATTAAGGGAAGAGTTTACAAGCTTATATAAAAGCTTGTTTAATAAACCCAAAAGATATATTAATGTTATAAAGGTGTTGGCTCAAACACCAAAGGGATTGACAAGAAGCGCACTTATACAGAAAGCCAAACTGACTACTGGTGGTTCTACTACCAGAATATTTGATGCTTTGGAAGAGTCTGGGTTTATCATAAAGTATCTGCCCATAGGAAATAATCTAAAGTTATCTTTGTATAAATTAAGTGATCCTTATTCTGCTTTTTATTTGAAATTTATTGCCAATTCTAGGATAAGTGGTAAAGGGAGTTGGATAAAAAAATCAACTACTGCCTCTTGGAAAAGTTGGAGTGGTTTTGCCTTTGAGCGATTGTGCTTGGCCCATATCCCACAAATCAAGACTGCTTTAGGCATCAGTGGAATCTATACGGAAGAATCCGCTTGGAGCTATAAAGGCGGCGCAACAGAAGCAGGTGCCCAAATAGATTTGTTAATTGATAGAGGGGATAATGTGATAAATGTGTGCGAAATCAAATTTTCAGAATCTGAATTTACTATTAACAAAAAATATGCAGCGGACTTAAGAAATAAATTGTCCATCTTTAAACAAAAAACTACAACCAAAAAGACGCTATTCTTGACTATGGTAACAACTTATGGTGTTACTGAAAACCGATATAGCACTTCTTTAGTTCACCATAATATATCTATGGATCCCTTATTTAAAGAGACATAAGGAGAAAGTTCAAGTTCAAACGCTAGATGTTGGCAATCATTTTTTCGTTTCAATAAAAAGATGTAAGGTGGCGACACTGAAAAATAAACAATAGAAAAAGTCGGTCCAGTTGAAATATTCTAATAGCCTATCTATCCAGAATAGAATATTTAAGGAGAGAAAAGATAGTACTACTAATTTTAAGACTTGTGTTATTTTCTGAAGTTTTCCACCTAAAAAAAAAGAAAACACAAGATGAATAAACAATAGAAAAGCCATCCAATTATTGATAAAATAATATTCCCCTGAAAATAAAAATGGTTTGGAGTAATAGCTATTGTTCCCATCATAAAATGCACTCATAATTACCAAGCATAATATAATTTTAATAATAATTTGAAATACTGCGACACTAGCCACTCCCTTTAATTTCATTCAATTATTTCAATGGTTCTTAAATCTAACAAAGAATCTAAATTGTAATTATTAGCTATTTTTTTTTATTTTTTGCTGATATTCATATTCATATCTACTCCATACTCTTTTTTGAGGGTCTAATTGCTCTAGCAAAATATCAAATTCATCAATAAAATATAGATTCGCTATGGCCTCATTTATTTCTTTTGGCGGTTTGCCAAACAACTTGTTGCCTAGCTCAATAATTTTCTCTATTTTCCATCCTTCTCTAGATTTCTCCTCCAAAATTGATGATTCACAATAGCTATCTACACAGTATATGATTTTCTTCGTATTAAATAATATAGCTATTTGTCTATACAAAGTAAACACATATTTTGAAGATCTTGGATTGCTCAAATTGCGATACTTGTGTTCTGGAAAAGGACTGATATTTATAGTATGTTTATTAACCCTAATACTTCCAAAAAAAGAAGTTATATCTGTGTCATAATTAAAACCATCTATCTCATGTGGCTCTTGATCATTTTCTTCCATTTCCCAAATCTTAATCAGATTTTCCGCTGTCATTTTGTAAGGCCCTCTCCATTTCGTTTGGCTTATAGTGTCATGTGGATGCTGATTTAGGAATAAATCAATTACACTATTTGCGTTCGCCAAAGTTTGAGGTATTCTTAGCAGTTCTTTTGGAGTTTTATTATGCTCTATTATTGCTACTAAATCCATTCCCATAGTTAAAGATTCTTGTTGCTAGATTTGGGTTAGTTTATATTTCATTAGATTAATGCCTTTAAAAAATTAGGTTCCTTATACCGAACCGTTTTATAATACTTAGGTCTTGTATCCATTCTAATATGCAACCAAATCACCCCTAAACCAGCTGTATTTAACCAAATTAATTTTTGGGCATCTAGTTCTTCTAGCATCGTGCTACCCACTCTTTTAAATAATTCCACAATTTGTTCCTCTTCTGCGAATTGTATAAATTTTCCGAAATGATTATAAATTTCTTTATCTGTCTTTTTGGTCGGAATTACGAGCCTTGCATTCTTACCCAAATTCATAAAATCGGCTACGGCTGCTTCTTGAAACAAATAATCTCGAAAGGAACGCTCGTCAATTGGTAGATGTTCTAAGGGTCTACTTCTTTGTAAAATACATTCGTATTTTTTGTTTAAGAAGGATTTATTGAGGGCGGGATGTTCCCAGTAGAAAGCTTGGTACTTTAAATGGAGTAATTCGTTTTTGTAAAATTTCACAAATTCAACATTCTGTTGCCACAAGTTGAATACTTCTTCAAAACTTAAATATGCTTCGTTTTTTTTTAGTCGAAATCTTACGGTGTACTCATTTTGGGCAATAATTTCGATGCTATAAATGGAGGTCATTTTCTGTTTTCTTTAGAATCAATTCTTGGTACTGCTTCCAGCCTGAGTAGCAATATTTCGGTCCAAAGTGGCTACTCAGGCTGGAAGCCTAAGCTAAGGATTATACTCTTACTCAAATGCATACAAAGTATCCGCCAACATTTTCATATCCGCCTCCGAATTAAAATAATGTGGTGCCACCCGAAGATAGCCACCTCTTGCAGTACAAGTAATCCCCATATCTTGAATCAAATCGACACATGCTTGCGCACGGGGATGATATAAAGAAAGAATACCAGAACGGTGTTTTTCTGGATGCACCAATGGAATAAAATCATCATTCTCTAAATGGTATAAAAATATATCTTGTAACTGTAGAATTCTCTTATAGATAAGGGGTACGCCCACTTTCAAATGTACTTCCTGCACCACTTTTGTCAAGCCTTTTAATAAAGAAACCGCAGAAGTTGAATATTCAAATCGCTTGGCAGAAGTATGGGGATTCCAGTCGTGATTTAAATAATCTGGGCATTGCTGCATGGTTTCTGCGCCTATCATTACAGGTGCTAATTTCTGCCGAAAAGCTGGAGACGTATAAAAAACACCAACTCCTACAGGTCCTAATAACCACTTCCAGCCAGAAGCAGCTACTGCCGAAATATTATAAACATCTGGATAAATGGGAATACTACCTAAACTTTGGGCTACATCTACTACCAAATCAATATTTCGTTTTTTACACAGCTGACCCAAGGCTGCTAAATCTGCCGCATACCCACTGGTAAACTGCACATGACTCAGAGCAATCATTTTAGTACGCTCACTAATAAAGGCTTCGAGATGTGCTAATTTCCAACTACCACAAAATGATTTATCTACCCCTTTGTACGGAACATTCGGGATTAATTTCAATCGAACGCCTCTTTTTCGAGCCTGTAGTTTCCACGGAAAATGATTAGCGGGATATTCATGTACAAAAGAAATCACCTCGTCTCCTTCTTCAAAAGGATAGCCTTCTGCAATCATAGAAAAAGCCTCTGAGGTATTTTTAACGGCCGCAATATTTTCTGTAGAGGTGATCAATAACTCTGCAAAGGCTTCTTTGAATTCGTTTAGTATTTGGTCGTATTGTTCATGTACGTAAGTAACTCCATCTGCTTGTTGGGCCCGTGTAAACTGAATAATTTCTTCTGCCGCAAATTTATTCAACTGAGAGACGCTGCAATGAGAGAGAAAAGCTTTTCGTTTTCTTTTAGAGGGACTTGTGGTAGGGATAGCATTTGTTTTATAGGTAATCATCTTGTTGTAGATTATTTCGTTTTATACAAATGTAATGATTTTAAGCTATATATTAAACTTCATTACATCCAATAATTCTTCACTAACCACAAGCCCACCAAACAAGCAATAAAAACAAAGGCCACCAACCCCATTTTCAAATAAGAAGTAGGCTTTTGCCCCTCTACCTTTCCAGTCTGCCCATTAATAGTAAAGTGGTAAATTTTATCTTTATACGTATAAGAACACAGCCATACAGGGAGAATCACATGCTTAAAAGTCTGACTATGTTTTTTGCTAGAAATATTTAAATTTCGTTGTTCATCACCACCCAATTGAGCGGCACACATTTGGCGAATCCTAAAATCCATCCGCATTTCTGCGGTGTGATAGGCTTTATCTACTTCCAAATTATAGACCTCTGCCTCCCAACCGACCAATAAGCGAGGGTCAAAATTGACCACCTCGTCTGTTCGATAAGGCAGTATTTTTAAGAGATAACGTTGATGTAGACTATCAGAAGCCACTACTAATACATCATCAAAAAAGTGTTTCAGCACCCCCGATCCTCTTTTCCAAGAAATGCCCTGTCTTTGCTGCCCAGGCTGTTGGTTGATGGGCCCTGTTCCTACTTGGTGGGCATGATGTCCTGCATCCCCACTCCAGGTAGATTCCGTCTCTGCATCGTAGGTCCAGAAGGGAATGTATATCCCATGTAGACTTTCCATTGCATTAATCCGCCGTAGTTTAAAAGGATGAAAAAAGCCTTGTTTTATCCATCTTTGAAAAGCGGCGATGGCTTCGGTACGAGAAACATAGAAAGGAATGATGCCATGCGGTTGAATGTATTGGTGTTTAAAGGCTTCTTCATTTACTTTTAAGGAGCCACAAAATCCGCAACTCGCATTTACTTGTACAGCATCCACCATAAAACTAGCGCCACAATTTTGGCAAGCCAACACTTTTTTACCTAAATCCTCTGGCACAAAATCTTTGGCTTGATTAACCGCTGCTT
>ENA-ORXT01002898-ORXT01002898.1-marine-metagenome-genome-assembly--contig:-NODE-2898-length-19754-cov-3.499161_pt1 | contig 19754 bp, 12 predicted proteins | sample MGYA00237868_ERZ511482 | MGnify/ENA metagenome assembly ERZ511482
ATTTGGGTTTGCCAACAGTACCTATTTTCATCCAGCCATTTGGCAAATTACTTTGAAGATAAGCTTCCCAATCATTGACCATCCCTTGTTTAACAGATACCATAATTTGACCAGCAACTTCGCCAAACAATACCTCATCCAAACGTTGTGAGTCGGATACAGCAATGTTTAGATTTGCACCTAAATTATTGCCGATGCAAGATTCTGCTAGGGCTACTGCCAATCCTCCTTCAGCTAAATCGTGCGCCGACTGAATCCATCCCGCTCTAATACCATGACGACATGCAGCCTGAACGTTTCGTTCTAGTTCAAAATCTACTAGAGGAGGTTTTCCTGCCACAGTGTCATGGACTACTGCCAAATATTCTGATGCGCCCAAAGTAGGAATAGATTTACCTAACAAATAAACAAAATCTCCTTCCTCTATCCAAGACTGTCCACAAATTTTCGTAATGTCAGGAACTAAACCAACCATGCCAATTACGGGAGTCGGATAAATCGGCTGAGGATTGCCTTGAGAATCCAAAGTCTCATTATAAAGAGAAACATTACCTCCCGTTACGGGAGTAGACATTTCACGACAGGCATCAGCTACTCCCAAACAAGCATTGGCTAACTGCCAATAGCCGACAGGTTTCTCTGGGCTACCAAAGTTGAGGTTGTCGGTAACTGCAATGGGTTCAGCTCCCACACAGCTTAAGTTTCGCGCTGCTTCGGCTACTGCTGCTTTTGCCCCTTCGTAGGGATCGAGATATACATAGCGAGGGTTGCAATCGGTAGTTGCAGCTACGCCAGTAATGCAGTCTTCAGGTTTGACATCAAGAGGTCGTACTCTAACAACTGCTGCGTCTGCCCCACCTGGTAATAAAACAGTGTTGTTTTGCACCTGATGGTCGTACTGGCTATAAACCCATTTTTTGGAGGCAATTGTCGGAGTATCTAAAAGCTGCAATAAGATTTCATTCCAGGTTTTATATGTCCCCTGTACATCTATGCCCTGATAATCACATCCAGGTAAACTATCGGTAGTCCATTTAGCTGCTTCTTTGGCATAGGCTGGAGGTTCTTTTAGTAGTTCTCTTTTATAAATGGGAGTATCATCTGCTAATGCCGTTGCCGTAACTTCGGCTGCAATCCCGCCCTCAAATAGAATTCTAACTACTGGTTCTTCAATTACCGAACCTGCAACTACTGCCTGAAGTTCCCATTTGTGAAATATATCAATTAACTCTTGTTCTCTACCTTTTTCGGCGACAAACAGCATTCTCTCCTGAGACTCTGAGAGCAAATACTCATAAGGAGTCATACCCGTTTCTCTAGCAGGAATTAGGTCTAAGTCTAATTCAATACCCACTCCACCTTTGTCTGCCATCTCAGAAGTAGAGCAGGTTAATCCCGCTGCACCCATATCCTGCGCTGCTACCACTGCACCAGTTTTAAAGGCTTCTAGACAGGCTTCAACTAGAGACTTTTCTAAAAAAGGATCGCCCACCTGTACCGCAGGGCGATCATCCATAGAATTATCGGTTAACTCCGAACTAGCAAAACTAGCCCCGCCCATACCATCTCTACCTGTAGTCGAACCAACATACAGTACGGGATTGCCAATACCTGATGCACCAGACTTTACAATCTCGTCTGTTTCCATTAATCCCAATGCCATCGCGTTAACGAGAGGATTGCCTGTATAGGCTTTGTCAAAATATATTTCTCCTGCTACGGTAGGCACGCCGATACAGTTGCCGTAATGAGATATGCCTTCAACAACTCCTTGAAATATACGTTTCGTGCGGGCATTTTCCAAGTTACCAAAGCGGAGAGAATTGAGAATAGCGATAGGACGCGCGCCCATAGTAAAAATATCTCTGAGAATCCCCCCTACTCCTGTAGCTGCACCCTGAAAAGGCTCTACCGCCGAAGGATGGTTATGGGATTCAATCTTAAAAGCAAGCTGTAAACCATTACCCAGATCTACTACCCCTGCATTTTCTCCTGGACCAACCAAGACTCTCTCTCCAGTGGTAGGAAACTGGCTCAAAAGAGGTCGAGAATTCTTATAACAGCAGTGTTCTGACCACATCACCCCAAACATGCCTAACTCTGCTTTGTTGGGATGACGACCCAAGCGGTTGACAATTTCTTGGTATTCTTCTGGTTTAATGCCTTCGGATGCGATTTCTTCTGTACTAAAAGGGGTAGTTCCAATCTCAGACATAAGTAACTTGATACTAATTACACAAGGTTAATTGTATCTACATCTGGGTGCGGTAAATGATGTTTTTTTACAGACTAGACATGTGGGAGTTATTGTTTGGGAACTTAAGACAATTTGATTACGTTTTTGTAGACTATATTTTTTTTAAATTAAATGCTTATTAAATCATTCATAATATAGATATTTTGTTTTGACAAAAAACTTCTTTATTTAAACAGTTAATAGGTAAATATATATATAAAGTAAACCTGTTTTATTTTGCTACCTAGTGTGTTAATTGGTATTATGTATGACTCAGGAACAACGGTAATATCAATATAATATTAAATGTAGACAGAATCCTGATGTAACTGGGGGTTTTTAGCCATATAAACTCATAATTGTACATTTAATATTTTTTTGGGGAACAATAAATATATGTTCTCTGGAGGGTGTTATTAATCATGAAAAATAACCAGTCGATTAACTTACAGCGTAGTAACATTACTGCCAAAACTTATCTTCATACAAGACCAAAATATTACGATTTTTCATATAAAAAACCCTTTCCGTCGCCGAAAAATATTGATGAACTATTAAAAGAAGGATATGTAGGAATCGATCAAAAACTAGTTAATGATAATGCCTTCGCTGCTGTGGCATACAAATTCAAAGAGCAAATTAAATGGACAGTTAGTAATCAATTAGAAGACCAAATCTGGTTGATGACTCAAGATAAAAAATCCTTGTTCGAATTGTCAGATTTTATGCTGAAGAAGTTTAGCTGGTGTCCGATGATCTATGATACAAAGCCTCAGTCAGCCTTTATTTTTGAGCCTAAAAACGATACGGAAAAAGCTGCTATTGAAGCAACAATATCAGGAAAATATGGTTGGCAGGGTTCTTTATATTCTTTAGAACTATATGAATATCAAGAGCATGAAGCAGGATTTATTTTTACTACAAAGCCGCCTGATTCAGGTGAACAAGAATGGCTATTAGTAAAGCTTGATTTCAAGGATTATACAGGCTCTTGGAGTCATCATGATGGCTCTTTGGAGGAAGTTTATTATATTTGGAAAGAAAATATACAGTTGTCAGAGCCAAATTATCATCCCACTACTGATGAAATATTAGATGCCATAAAGGATTAAAAAGCTTTAAATATTATTGAGGGATAAAGCTCACAATCAAACTATATTAAAACTTTAAAGCCAACCCCGTAAACGATAAATAAACGTACCAATATATTCTTTGAAAATTTGAGTAGTGCGGTCTAGACTTTCTGGCTTGGGAAAGAAACTCAGAATTCTAGATTCTGTACTAACTCCATTTTCCACTAAGTTACGATCGCTTACTAGAAAATCCGCTGGTGCAGGAATAGCATCAATACCCTGTTTTTTGAAGATTGCCAAAGATCTAGGCATATGAGCAGCAGAGGTAACTAGAAGTATCTTTTTTATGTTTCTACGGTCTAAAATCTCCTTGGTGTAGACAGCATTTTCGTAGGTGTTTAGCGATCGCGATTCTAACAACATTGCCTCGCGAGGAACGCCCATAATCTCCATGATCGTCGCCATGCTTTCCGCTTCTGAAGAATCTCCTCCATACCATTCAATACGTCCTCCAGTCAGCAAAATATAGGGTGCAGCACCATCTTTATAGAGCTTGACACCGTATAAAAGGCGATCGCCGCGATCGCTCATATCAGGTATAATTCTGGGTGACTCGTCATTTCTGGTTGCACCACCTAAAACCACAATTGCATCTGCTTTTGGCGTGTTCTTTTGCGGTAAATACTGTCTTTCTAAAGATGTGACCAAACTATTACTAAATCGAACATTACTAGCAGTCATCAAAATGATAAGTGCTAACAAAATAGGGACAAAAGTCCAGCGAGAACGTTTAAAACAAAACCACAAAGCTACTAACAATAGGATGCAGGAAAATCCGAGGGGATAAATGAATAAAGGTAATAGCTTAGAGAAAAATAGAAAGTTCATATTTTGTTAGTTATTAAGACAGAAAAAGCATGTCTTTTCTGTACAGTTATCATCTATCATTTATCAGTTGTCATTGTCCCAAATAAAACTGATATCTTGCTCGTAATTCCTCTGAACTTAGGTCTTTAGTCCAATATTCCACTAAAGCATGACCAAATGCCCAGGTATTGTTATCTGCTTCATTATTTTCTAATAATAAAGACCACAAAGAACGCAGATCGAAGTTACCAATACCAGAATTATCATTGAGCAAAACAAACAGATCGTAAGCCATCTGAAGCTTACCAATAACCACAGGTGCCTGTTCGACAGGAATTTGTTCGGCTAAAACATAAGCTAAAGCAGTATTGCCAGTAGACATAGTAGAAATTACCTGCAAGATAGGGCTTTTGAGAAAAGCCGTCAATCCTTGAGCAGTTGCCATCTGACGGGTGTATCGATCTATAATTTCGGCTGCGGATCTGCTTCTTGCTTCCAAATCCCGCAAAAAACGAGCTAAACGTAGTTGTTTTGATGGCGCGATCGCCTGTACCAAGTCCCAAGCTAAATTTTCTGCACCCCAAGCAGGACGATTATGGGCTTTATCTTCCGTGACGACGGGTAATACTAATTCACAGATATCTCCGAGTTGTTCGAGGCGATAATTAGTTGCCTCGCGGATCGATTTCTCTTTGGGCTTATTTCCTTCTCGCCAATCGTAGGGAGGATTCCATTCACGAATTGGACGCAGGCGATCGACTTGGGTAACAATGCCTATAGCGTTAAGATCGGGCAAGTCTTTTTTCAAAGCTTCTAAGAAATCCAAATCCATTTGCAACGCTGGATCTAAAGCAGGAGTGACCAATAATAATAAGTCGGCTGTGGTGGCATAATCTAGAACCTGTTCGCGAAACTCTGGACGATTTATCTGTTCGTAACCAGGAGTATCTAATAAGTTTAGAACTTCTTTGGTAGGAGTTTGCCAAGTATAGTTTTTAATTTTATCAGTACTCGGCAGAACATCTACCTCGGCTTTGTCCGCCTGAAAAAGAGTATTAATTAGGCTGCTTTTACCCGCGCCAGTACGTCCAACTAAAATAATATTGACTGGCTTTTGAGCCACTTCTTCAGGGGATTGAGCTGAAGCTAAAATCTGCTTGAGGGTTTTGGTTTCCGTTTTTGGCAGTGCGGGATTTGATTCAACTTCGGGAATAGTTATAGTTTCATCACCATAAAGAGCGATCGCCTGTTGAGCTAAATTCTTTAATGCCGTTTCTCGCATTAGTTGACCCAAATTAAGCAGCAATTCTTGATTTGCCTGACTATTATACTTTTTGGTTGCTTGTTTGGCTGCTGCTGCTGCTGGATTAATCAGCCATTGTGTCCAATTGAATACCTTGCCCAGTTTTTGCAAAGATGGCTCTAGCTGGCGATACTTTTCATATGCTTCGTAAGCCTGTCCAATAGACACGCGATTTAAGACAGGAGAAAGCTTTTGCATCATGCGATCGGTATCGTCTACCGTACCTCTAATCAAACCGTAGGCTTGGGGTATATAAATGTTAAGCAGAGGACGCTTGACTTCAGGATTATATACTTGAGCGATTGCCCCAACTAATTCTAGACTCCGCTGCCAAAAAGTCTGCCAATCTTGCCAAATCGGTTCGTCTGTCTTGGTTTTGGTAATAATGGCTGAAAGAGATGTCGTAATTTGCTGTTCTTTATCGCCTGAAGCATCAATCTCTGAAGTCTTATTGGCTAATTCTTGATTAATCTCCTCCATCACTGATTCGATTTCAGCTAAGGCTGGTTTAGTCCACTTGACTAATAGCCAACGCCAAACAGCAAAAACTATAGCTACTACGCCCCAAATCCAATTAATTCCCCAATCATGAATTTGCGAACCTGCTGCAACTAATAAAAAAATCATAATAGCCGCTATAGGAAGGATGAGAATTATCAATTGCCAAGGTTTAATGCGTACCATTGTTTTGCTACCTCTGAAATGTCTTTAAACTGGATAAATTAGAAGCTTCCCCTAAAGGATATCGCTTCGTATATCCTTTAGGGCGACAGTTTGCTTTTGCTCACTAGAAGAGCAAGATCTTGGCATTAGCGTTACTCATTTAATTCTTTTTCTATCCTTACATCTCTAAGACTATTCTTTTTGGGTAGTCCTGTAGAAGTAATGATCTAAAACAACCTGAGTTCGGGTTAAGCCGATTGGGGTAAGAGCCAATCAAGATGAAGGCTAGGTTTCTTAGGTTGATGGCAATAAGCGATCGATCCACAGAGAAAATTAACGCAAAAATTAACAGGCGATCGCGAGAGTGTTCAAAGGTGCGCGTACATGTGGTGGGTACACCTTATCAAGACATCATCTATACCGCAAAATAAAGCATCTAAACTTGCCGAATGCAAGCGGATGACAGGTTAACGTTAACTAAATTTGTTGTTGTTTTCAGCTTACTGCCTATCCCTTTCCTTATCTTGAACTCAGGTTAATTAGCACTACCTTGCAAATACGAAAAGCTATTTTTTTAGATTGGAAGTAGAAGTAACTTTGGAGGTTTGGTTAACAATCCGTAATCTCAAATCCAAAAACTCACTGATTTCATCTCCCAGCCACAGTAAGTCAGCCTCCGTTATCTTAACGGTTTTGGTCTTTACTTCCTGTAGGGAAAATACTTCAATTCTTGAATAATAATTTGACGAGAGCGATAGCTTTGCATCTATTTTAGTTCTTGCCTTAGAAGCTGACCATTTAGAGCGATTGTGATACTCATCTGAAGTATAGCTAGGTCTATAAATTACTTGCTCTATCGGTCGGCGTGCTGTCTTTTTTCTCTTTTTATGAATGAATTTTGTTAGTATGCCCTGATAAAAACTCTCCGTAATATTGGGTGGATTTTTGGTGATGCGGATAATTTCATACTTACGTAATTTGCTATATACAAAATAAAGCGCGAAGAAGATTAGGAACAAAATATAGACAAAAGTATCAACCGATTGAGTAGCAATCGAATATAACCAAACAAACATGACGGACAAATAAAGCCGTCGCCAATCATTTTTTGGAGAAAGAGTAGGATAAATGATTTCTAGCTTCTGGCGATCTATTCTTACCTTTATTTGGCTAGATTTGGGCTTTGAACACAAGAACTTGCCTGCATTAACTGAATCTAATGCTTCTAAAGCAACTGCTGCTGATTGGTATCTATATTTGACGACAGGATGGGCAGTTTTATTTAGCCAATGAGAAAAGGATCTTGAAACTTGACTGCGATCCAATATGACTTTTCCTGTATCTTTTGAGCGGGGTAATGAACTTGGGTCGGTGTTAGTGACTAAACAGATTAAAGTCATCCCCAAAGAGTAAAGATCTGAGTCAAAGCCAATTATTCCAGTAAGCTTTTGCTCATAAGAAATATAGCTAGGAGTAATGAGTATATTACAAGATGAGTTCAAATTTTGTTTTTTTCGCTTTTTTTCAGAGGGAGTATCTTCTAGACTAAAATTCACGAGATAAAGATCGCCAATCCTATTACCAGAACGATTGTTTAGCAGGATATTGCTGGGTTTTAGATTCTGATGAATTACGGGGGGATTTAGTCCATGAAGATAGTCCAGAATATTAAGGATAGCCTTTGCCAGTTGAATAGTTTCTGTCTCTGAAAACTCAACCCCCTGGTCAATCAATTCTGCCAAAGAAGGCGCATCAACATAGTCTTGGACAAGGGCGTATGCAGAGTGGTTTCCTCCAAGGAAGTCTCGGCGATTTCTCTCTTTAATGCTAAACTCTCGCATGCCCTTGCGCTTGTCATCGTCGCGGAGTCCCTCGTCAAAGTAATCGAGATAATGGGGGACGTTGGGATGACTCAGGTTTTTCAGTGCTTCGGCTTCTGTGGCGAGGTGTTTGAGATCTCCTTCAGAAAAAGGCTTTTGTGAGTATAAAACTTTGATGACAACTTGCTTTTTCGTCTCGGAATCAACCGCTAGAAAGACTCTCTTAAAACCACCATAACTTATTTCTTTTTCAATTTCATATCTTTCTAGCATGAACTTTTTAACACTAATAAAATCTTATTATTTGAATATCTGCTAAGGAATACTCGTGTCACTAAGTATTCAATATTTTGCAGCCAGAGTAAATATTGCTTGAGTGTAAGTAGGTGTAATGTCTTTAGTTAAGGGTATGAAAAGGTTAGGCAGATTAGACCCTGTACATTTGAGTAGTGCGATCGCTTACTGTATAATACACAAAAATTATATTTAGCTGTAATAGATGTCCAAAAGCCTCATATCCAAAAGTCTCAAGAAAATAATCACTGCATCGGTATGCTTTATCTGCGCCCTGATACTCGTCATAACTATATCTGAACGCCAGACCATTGCTCAACAGAAATTTCCCGCGAACTCGATCTTATACAATAGACAATTCTATAAAATCACCTCTGGATTAGAAGAAGTCTATAAACCTAAGGACTATCACTCTCACAGTGAATTAAACCTCAGTAATGGTCAGTTTTTTGTAACCCAGGTTGATTCAATAACTAGCCGTGTGGTTTATGTCAGGAGACCGAGAGGTGCATCATTCTGGCTTTATACGCAAATGTACTCTCCTGGCACATCAGGATTTAGAGCCGGGATGTTTAGTTATGCACCTGCCGATGTGGATGAAGGTGACCCTTCTTTAGCACAACAGTTTTATTTCAAAAAGGCTCGTGTCGCTTTCGATATCAATCGCAATGGAGATTTAGATAGTTCAGAGTATTTAGACGTGGTAAACGGCAGAATATCAGTTGCAGGAGCAAATCATAACTATAGATTTAGTTTCGATCTCTACCTAGAAAACGGACAAAGAACAGTAGGCACGTTTGCAGGCAGATTTCCTCCAGTTTAATCAATATGCTTCAACAGGAAAAAGAGTATAGTCTAATTTTGTTCACGTTGCAATCTACTCTGAGCTAAATATTTATCTTTCGTATTTAACAAGTGCTTTGTCCAAACTATGAGCATTCATTTCGCATCAACAATCGATTAGATCCAAGTATTGCGATCGCCTTTTTTCAATTAAAGCCAACCTCTACTCTAGTTAAAAGTATGGTAACCATGCAGAAGTAATGATATAGACTAACGTTTGACATTAAAGCTTATTACTAATGCCGATTTGTTCAAACTGTAGTTCAGCAAAGACTGTCAAACTCGCGCGTTCCTTTGCAAGACACCTTCTGAGCAGGGTCGCTCGTAAAAACGGTCGTGTTCACAACGGAAAGCAAAGGTTCAAATGCAACGAATGTAGTCGTTAACACCTCGATCTCTTTTTGTAAAAGAGTCAAAAGGATTGTTTGGATCTTGTAAAATACAGCTAAAGACAACAGGCAATTTAAGCAACTATGGTCAACCTCACTTCATCTCCCATATTTTCGACTGAAGATATAAACGATAATGATAATTTTGCAATTACGATCGCACCTTTGTCTATGGAAGAAGTTTATAACTTAGCGGATGATGCAGCTAATGGTGCAGTCGTGATGATGAGTGGTACTGTCAGAAATCAAACTGATGGCAAGGCTGTAGAATATTTGGAATATCAGGCTTATCAGCCAATGGCGATCGCAATTTTTCATTCTATTGCAGCTGAGATTAGACAACAATGGCAAGATGTTAATCGAGTTGTGATTCATCATCGCGTTGGTAAGCTAACCATTGGCGAGATTAGCGTTGTTGTGGCAGTGGGTTGTCCCCATCGCGGTGAAGCTTTTGAAGCCTGCCGTTATGCGATCGATACTTTAAAGCACAATGCCCCAGTGTGGAAAAAAGAATGGTTTGCCGATGGTGCGAGTACCTGGGTTTCTATTGGTGCTTGCGAACAAAATGACGATTCTAATTGTTAGGGTAAATCGTCATAGAAGCAGTTTATCTGATAATTATTTAATTGCAGCTTCAATTTCTAGCAAGCTTTTCATTTTAATACGATAGTCGACGTATAACTGTATTTTAATATTGTTGATAAAGTGAATAACTTACATTCTTTCTAATACTTCAATTCCTAACAAAGATAAGCCCAGCTTAATAGTGCGAGCGGTTAAATCTGCCAAGATTAAACGAGATGTTTTTTGAGGCTCATCGGCATTTAAAACATTACATTGTTCATAAAACTGATTAAATTTTTGGCTTAGTTCAAACAGATATAAACAGATACGATTTGGAGATAAACTTGATTCAACTTCTTTAAGTACTTCTTCTAGCTGCAAAATATGCTTTGCCAAAGCTAATTCGGCATCTTCAGTTAAGACAATTTTAGTACTGCCATCTAACTGAGAGAAATCAACCTTACCTTTACGACTCACTCCTTGTACCCGTACGTAAGCATAAAGTAAATATGGTGCGGTATTGCCCTTTAAGTCAAGCATTTTGTCGTAATCAAATTTATAATCAGAAGTGCGATTTTGACTTAAATCAGCATACTTAACCGCGCTTAAACCAACTACTTGAGTTGTGTGATTAATAAATTCAGAAGTTTCTTTTCTCTCTTCTTTTTCTAGCCTGGTTTCCAAATCGTTACGAGTGCGCTCTACTGCTTCATCTAACAAGTCCTTGAGCTTAACTGTAGCTCCCGAACGAGTTTTTAATCTTTTGCCATCCTTTCCCTGTACTAAACCAAAAGGTACGTGAACAACTTCTACGTTTTCTGGTAATATTCCTGCTTTGGTTGCTACTTGAAATACTCCTGCGAAGTGATTAGCTTGTCCAGAGTCGGTAACATAGATAATTCTGCTTGCTTGGTCTTCTTTTACCCGATATTTAATCGCAGCAAGATCTGTAGTAGCGTAGTTGAAACCGCCGTCAGTTTTTTGCACAATTAATGGTAAAGGATCGCCATCTTTGTTAGTAAAGCCATCGAGGAAAACACACATCGCACCTTCGCTTTTCTCTAATAAATTTCTTTCCTTTAATTCGCTAACAATATCGGCAAGAAAAGGATTATAAAAAGACTCTCCCCTCTCTTCTAATTTGATATCCAGCAAATCGTAAATTACCTGAAACTCACGACGAGACTGATCGCACAATAACTTCCAGGCATGACGACTATCTGATGCACCAGCTTGAAGTTTGACTACTTCTTCTCTAGCGGTTTGCTTAAATTCTTCATCCTCATCAAAACGCACCTTTGCTTTTTTGTACAACGACACCAAGTCGCCAATATCCAAAGCATCAGCAGTAGTTAAGGCTTCGGGATAGGCTTCTCTAAGGTAAGCAATCAACATTCCAAACTGAGTACCCCAATCACCAATATGATTAAGGCGCAGCACGTCGTAACCTCGAAATTCTAGTATTCTGGCGATCGCATCGCCAATAATAGTAGAACGTAAGTGTCCTACGTGCATCTCTTTGGCGATATTGGGACTCGAAAAATCTACTATAATCTTGTCTGCTGATTCAACCTGGGCAATCCCCAGTCGTTCATCGGGTTGAATTTTTTGCAACAGTTCTCCAATATAATCGGACTTTAGCACAAAGTTGATAAAACCTGGCCCTGCAATTGTAGGAGTCTGGCACATATTATCTATTTGCAAATTATCGATAATCGATTGCGCAATCGCTCTAGGACTTTGTTTCAATGGCTTTGCCAAGGACAAAGCGACATTAGACTGATAGTCACCAAATTTGGGATTACTAGTAAGCGCAATCAAAGGATCTTTTTCGGCAAATTCCGCACCGAAAGCAGCAACCAAAGCATTGCTGACAGAATCTTGTAGCTGTTTCAGTATAGAAGTCATAATAAATATCTAAGCTTTGTTAAAAGAAATGTATGAATTTTTTTAGCTGTAAGCTATAGGCTCTAAGCTCTAAGCTTTCAAAGAAAAATACATAAAGTAAATAAATCATTCTTATTCAGAATAATAAATTTACCATCAATTTAGCTATTTTATTGCTTCACTTCAAATTACTAAGCACCTAGAATTCTTAATCATCAATTTCCTGTGGAGATAAAAATAGAACCCTGGTGGTTTTGGGGTGCAGACACATCTTCAACTGTTATGGCAATTTTCTTAATTGTTTTAGGTTCGAGATGGGGTTGAGGAATAGCAATTTCTTGATGAGTAAAGCTACCCAACTCGTTCACTTGGAAAACCGCAGTCAAAATAGCTCCTTTTTCGTCTGTGGTGTAGGGGACATCTTTACCTACCACTGTCCACAAGGCATAAGCTTTTTCTGGAGGCAAAGGAGGTAAATTGCTAGCGTCTAAAGTTGCGGTGAGTCGATTGCAGTTAACAATTAATTCTGCTGTTGATTTATTAGTTCGATCTTCGCTGCTTAATAAATAAGTTAGTCGATCGCTTTGGGTATCTGTCTTGGTATCTGTAGTTTTAGCGGTTTGCACCGACTGCCATAGGCGATAGTTTGCAATACCCAAAGTGGTAATTATTGCTAAAGCGATCGCGCCTAATATTTTGCTCCAAGGTAGTGTAGATTTTGGAATAGCAGCTATAGGTTGTTCATCAGCCACAGGCTTGACGGTTTCTGTTGGCTCTGTTGCTGCGGCTAAAATGCGATCGCGAAGATTGGCAGGAGGCGATACCTCTGAAGGAGCATAGGCTAGATCCAAAGCTTCTTGCATTGCTACAACCTGCTCATTTAGATCGGGATTTTCTGCTAGCACCTCTTGAAGTAATAATGCTTCAGCTGGGCTTAAATTCCCCAAGACATAGCCTGTGATTAATAATTGCTCGCATTCTGGTGGTAATACTGTTGACATAACGTTATGACTCCCTCCTAAAATCGGTAAGAGCCTGACGCAGCTTAAGCAAACCACGACGAGTCCTAGACTTTACTGTTCCCAAAGCAGTATCTAATCGTCTAGCAATTTCTGACTGGCTTAACCCTTGATAATATGCCATTCTCAATACTTCTCGTTCCTTGGTTGATAGCTGCTCCAAAGCAGACAAAACTTCTTTTGATCGCTCTATTTGAACTACTTCTTCCATCGGACTTTCAGACAATACCTTAGCATTTTCATTTAATTCTTGGTTGCGAACTCTTTGTCGTCTAACGCGCAATCTGAGCCGATCTAATGCTCGCGATCGCGTTAATATTCTTAAATAGGTGCGTAAACTTCCCCTTTGGGGATCGTAGGGGCATTCTTTGGTTAGAGTTAGAAAAACATCTTGGGTTAAGTCTTCTGCTTCAGCCGTGTTTCCCAACAATTGACAGCTTATGCCATAAACCAAACCTGCATGGCGATCGTATAAAATTGCCAAAGCGTTAGTTTCTCCATTTCGTAACCGCACAAACAAGTCTGTATCAGTCTGATGGAGATTACTATCCTCAGAATAATTACTAGGTGGTTCGAGGGACATAGATGAAAGCGAAATATAGCATTGCTACATAGTATCTCTTCTTAGGCTCTCTCAATTTTCTTTACTTGAGAAACTACTCAGATATCCTACTCAAGATAGAATAATCACGATTTTAAAGATTTATTTAGCTGTGAGTAAAGTCAGAAAATAGTTTATTGATTTTACTCACAGCTTGTCAGATTAGATCAAAAACCGTTGCGTTTATACAAAGTCAGATTCAACAGCGAGATCTTCAAAATCAGATACGATAGTTAATCCTTGAAGATTAGCAAAGCTAGAATCACCGATTTCACCCAAACTAGATGCTTCACCAGTGCCAAGATTGATGGCGTATAAAGTCGAATTTGAGGCAGCAAAAGCCATATTTTCTCCATCAAGAGAAGAGACAATATCAAAGCCACCCAAAGTATCAAAATCGATTCCCAAATCACCCACAGTAACTAATGTTCCATCGTTAGGAGGATCTTGCAACACTAAGTCATTGAGCAAAGTATCGATATCATATAGTTGAGTTGTTTCTGTGCCATCAAAAGAATTAGTATAGGCAGCAGCCGTAACATTAGGATTTACCCCTTCGTTGAAATCACCCTCAGCAAATGCTAAAGTACCATCAACAGTTACTTCTCCAGTATCAACGTTGATACGGAAGTCTTGGTCATTGTCTCCCACTAAACGCAGACGATCGGCAGCAGGATTAAAGTCAAATCCAGATATAGTACCTCCTTCAAAGGGCAGATCGAGGGTGCTAACATAGGTAGCTTCACCACTGCTAGGGTCAATAGTATAAATATTGTTGGCAGTGGAAATACTATAGATCAAACCATCGGCAGGACGAGTATCAATCCCCAGTAATGCTCCTTCAACTCCTGTCACTTCAACAGAATTTGTTTCGGCAGGATTGCTAGGATCGAAGGATACTAAAGTATTGTCGTCAGTCAAAGCGATCGCTTTAGAACTATCTAAAATCTCTTCAACCATAGGCTCATCATTTTGAACTGCGGTTAATCCCTGCAAATTCAGAGGATTAATCGAACCAACGTGACCTAAATCTTTAGCCGCACCAGTTTCTAGATCGATAGAATACAAAGTCGTATTGGAAACAGCAAAGGCAGTGTTATCTCCTTCTACAGCCGAAACGATTTCCAAACCACCTAAAGTATCAAAATCAATTCCTAAATCCCCAACGGTAACAAGTGTTCCGTCGTTGGGAGGATCTTGTAATACTAGGTTATCTAATGAAGCATCAATATCATATAGTTCGGTAGCAACAGTGCCATCAAAAGAATTGGTATACGCCGCAGCGGTAACATTAGGATTGACACCACTATTTTCATCGCCATCAGCAAAAGCTAACGTTCCATCAACAGTGACTTCTCCTGTTTCGACGTTAATACGAAAATCTTGATCGTTTTCTCCTACTAAACGTAAGCGATCTGCTACAGGGTTAAAGTCAAATCCTGAGATGGTTCCACCCTCAAAAGGTGTATCCAGAGTACTTACATAAGTTGCTTCTCCACTATCAGGGTCAATAGTATAAATATTGTTAGCAGTAGAAATACCATAGATAGAACCATTGGCAGGACGAGTATCAATACCTAGTAATGTTCCCTCTATTCCTGTAATATTAGTAAATTGACTTGCACCAGGATTATTCGAATCAAACGACACCAAGGTATTATGATCCGTTAAAGCAACAAGCTGAGAAACATCAGTTGATGCTTCGACTTCAATTGTTCCTGCTGCTACGGGTGCAGTGATCCGAAAAGCTTCTCCATTCTCTAAATCAATCCCTGCGGGGGCTGTTCCCATAGCAGTTTCGTCGATCGCTTCAGAAGTCTCTAGAGGAATGGTCAAACCGTGTATAACCACTTCTCGTTCGTCTAAAGGCGTTAAATTATTATATTGACGCAGTTGGTCTGGATCGGTTAAATCAAAAGTATAAGTAGTATCTAGATTAAATTCTGTACCAGAAGGAAATAGTTCGGCAGGGTTGATTTCTCCTGCACCTGCAAGCTCTAAAAAGTAGCCTAGAGGAGTTGTGCCATCTGGTGCTGCTTCGATTTGTTCAGAGGTCAAATTAAGCACAACTGGACCATAATTAGGGCGACCTTCTAGGAAGTTAACAAAGCCATCTCCATCCACGTCACTATTTTCTACAGTTGGTAGGATTGAATTTACTGATTCTCCTCCCGTACCTTCAAAAAAGTCACCGTTACCCTGTTCTAAAAGAGGATTTTCAGCATTGCCTAAAAATTGACCGTGAATGTGAGCAACATGAATTCCGCCGATACCGCTAAGATCTTCTAATCCTTCTGCATCTATTTGAACTCGAACTTCACGAGTGTCTGGGGTAGGGGCATCAAGGGATATGGAGGCTTCACCAGTGGCATTAGAACCAAATTCACTATTGAGTGTAGCTAAATCTACTTTGAATTCCATTTGTTTTTTATTTTCTTGGTAATTTTTGCGTAGCGAAATCTGCCCCATTGACTTGCAATAGGACAAATAGTCGCCATTTTTTGGGGTTTAAAACCTGTATGCAGTTGTGGGACTAATAACAGCGCAACCTTTGAAGATATGACGGACAATCAGTGTTTAACGTTCAAGTTAATCTTTAACTTTTGCTCGTCTTCAACAAATGGCTACGAAGGCAAAAATAATTTTGCTTTGTTTCTATAACTAGTACGTTTCAATAGTTAAATTGGATTCATAAAGATGTGTAATGCCGATCAAAGCAGAAATTAATAGTGAGACTATTGATGAAAATCAGCCGACCAAACTGCGATATAAATTCGATCTTTATGGTTGCGCTGGATAACTCCTTTAAGATCTCCTATGGCAAAGTTATACATAGGTTTTTCCCGCTGATACACTGCTTGCAATCCCTGTTTAATATCAACGGTAGAAGATGTTGCTAAAAATGAATCCATTAAAGATTGAACCGTGCTTATGTCGGTTGCAGGGGGGACAGCTATTTCGGCTTGGCGTAAAGCATTAGTACGGCTATCGAATATATAGCCGATATCAAATCCTTCGGAAACAATATTTTCATAAGACCAAGCAACGCTATTTGCCCAAAAACCAGGTCTGCGCCATAAAGGTTCTCCCAAAGCTTGCAAAATAGTACTTTGGGTCGTTCCAGGTACAAAAATAACGTTTTGCAGAGCATTATTAGTAGTTTCTAAAGCTGTAGGTGGAGTCGGCTTTTTAGTTGGTAAAGAAATTGGATATTCAGGTTTCCATGAATCGATTATGGGTACTGGTGGTTTACTATCTAATTGAGGTATGGAATGATTTAGATAAAGCCAGATAACCGACGTAGCTAAAACAGCAATTGAGATGAGATATTCTAGTTTTTTCGGTTTGGCTGAACTAACATTTGTTGAAGTTGCGATTAATTTCTTTTCTGAAGACTGTAACGCGGTACGCATTTTCGTAGCAGATAAAAATTGTCGATCGCTTTTATTAGAGACGGCGCGATCGATGATTGCTACCAATTCGGGATCAAAAGCAGTTTTTTCTCGCTGCCAAAAGTTTTCTTGCTCTGAATTAAAATCAATTGATAAGGGTGATTTCCCTGTTAACAATTCAATAGCTGTTGCACCTAAGCTATAGAAATCGTTATTAAAATCAGCCTTACCCATTGCTTGGTCTAGAGACATATAGCCTGGAGTACCAGCTACACGTTGTCCATAGTTCTGATCGACTTTTCTAGCAATGCCAAAGTCAATCAGAACTGGCAGTCGATCTTGCGATCGCAAAATTATATTGCCTGGTTTGATATCGTTGTGAACAATCCCCAGGCTGTGGATATATTCTAATGTAGGCAATAGATTTAATAAAATATTTTTGGTTTCTAATTCTGACAACTTTTCTTGCTGGCACAGCTTTTTTTCTAAGGTCGTACCTTCAATCCACTCTTGAACTAAATACTGATTCCCAGAATCGGTAAAATAATTATAAAATTGGCAGATTTGAGCATGTTGGCTCGTAAATTTTTTTAATATTTCAACTTCGTGTAAAAACGCCGACTCAATCTTAGAGCGCATTTTAACTGGAAAATAACTAGGATACATTTGCTTAATCGCACATTTTCGGAAGTTAATGGCTAAATCCGTAGCCATAAATATCTTATTGCGATCGCTTTGAGCTACCAGGTGATGAAGATAATAGCGATTGCCTAATATTTTGCTTTTTGTATCCAAATCAAGACGCATCATGTATCGTATTATGGTGGCTAGTTAGGACAAGTCGATCAAATTGCTCGGAAGCAATGTAGATAACATTTGTAGGAAATGTTTTTACAAACGTAATTAGTACCTTAATATCAAGTACGTATAGGAATACAAATTGGATTCAAATAAATCCAAGCAACTTATTAAACCCAGAAAATTAGATCTCTTGCATAAACAATTTTGAGGCTGTAAATATATCTCTAGGGAACTGCGATCGAGCAGTTGATTTTCTAGTGACTTCTTGAAATTTTTATCGCGATTAAAACAAATTTGCCAATTTGCTACATCAATATGGTTAGTAATATATGAGAGTAACGCATAGATGAAAACTGCAATACCAAACATTTCTAAAAATTCTTCTATCGTACTAATCAAAAAGTATATAAAACTTTCTTGCCCGTATACCTCAATAGAATATCCACCCAGCATTTCCATCCCAATAGCACCACCAATATAAATAGCTCCTGACATAATAAATAAATTTTTGGTTTTTCGGGGTAAAGACTGAATAAACTGCCAAAATATCAACAAAAAGATGGTGATGAAAATAATTCCAGGAATTACCCATGCAAAATAGATAAGCCCTTTTGTATTTAATAAAGGTCTTATTCCGTTTAAAATTTCGTGAATGCTAGAGACTTCATCTATTGCTAAATATAAAAAAATCCATGATAAAGCTTGCCAGTGTCTCGTGTAGACAGACTTAGTTCTTTTTTTCATATTGCTAATAATTATTAGCAATATTGAACAAAGTCCCAAAGTTAAGCCAGAATATAAAGTAGGAAAATTGTTCTCCTCATCTAGCTTAAATAGTCTTGCAGCGTAGCTAGCTGATGCAGATTGTTCTATCAAAGGAGCATTTAAATGCACTAAAGATCCAGCTAAAACTAGGCAAGCTACAATAATCAGCAATATGCGAAATATTTTTTTAGGAGATAGTCTTAAAACTGGCAGATTGAGAATTTTATTTTGTCTAATTGAATTCTCAAAAGAAGTATTTGATGCAGTATTTTTTGATTTATCAGATTGCAAATCTCGTCGTAAACTTTTGGATTGTTCTGGTTCAATTATTTTTTCAATAAAATAATTAAGAGTCTGCTGATCTATATGACCTTGTCGAACTAAGATATCTCCAATTCGTTCTTGAGAACTTTTCTGCTGTTTTAGAGCCTGAGATAAATGCTCTTGAGTAATGAAATTAGCCTCAACTAAATAACTACCTATTTGTCGATAATTGTCTTTATTATTTGGCTTACTAGTTATTCTTGCATCTCGCATTTGTTACACACTTCAAATATAAAATTAAGTTTTGGTTAATAGAGGGTTAACAAGAGTTTATTGTAGTATGAAATTCTTCTTAAAATCAAATTACTGGGAATATAGCTAGCAATTAAAATTCAGAAATAAACCAAATAAAATATTTTTCATAGATACACAACTTATCAATAGTTGTGCCTACTTACCTCAAACTAAGAGATATGTTATGGCAACTTGCTAAACTCGAAGCTACTATTTAACGTTACCGAGCGAAATTAATGAGTAATGAATTGGAGTCACTGCTAGAATTGTCATCTCGCCAGGGAGCAAGTCACGCAGAAGTCTATCAGGTAACATCTGAGTCTCAACCAGTATTTTTTGAAGGAAACCGTCTCAAGCAGCTAGAAAGCTCACAATCAATAGGTACGGCGTTGAGGTTATGGCAGGATAATCGTCCTGGGTTAGCAGTAGCCTATGGCAAAATCGAGCCTAAAGTATTGGTAGAAAAAGCGATCGCTCTAGCTAAACTCAACGACACGGAAATTATCGAACTAGCACCACCGAGAAAAGTTATTCAAGATCTTGGCGGTGCCAAGGCTTCTGTAGCTGAACTAGTAGAATTAGGTAGTAATGCGATTAATTATTTGCGAGAAGAATGTTCTGAATTGATTTGCTCGGCAGAATTAGAATCAGAACATGAAATGACCACTTTAATTAATTC
>ENA-ORXT01002899-ORXT01002899.1-marine-metagenome-genome-assembly--contig:-NODE-2899-length-19745-cov-5.109874_pt1 | contig 19745 bp, 16 predicted proteins | sample MGYA00237868_ERZ511482 | MGnify/ENA metagenome assembly ERZ511482
CTCGGTAGCGGGGAAGATCTTATGGTCGGTGATGTTCGCGAAGTTATAGACGAAGAACCGGCCGACGTGGCAGGAAGAGAGGAAGCAAAGGCAGGTGAAGCCGAACAGGTATTTAAACATGCATTGAAGGGTTTTAGAGACGAACGCTAAGCTAGGCAAAAACGAGGGCTTCCCCATTCCTTTGCACCCGCGTCCCTCCGCCCGAATTCGTCAACACGCCGCGAATGCCGTCAATGAACATCTTCACGAAAAGGAAAAGGAAAAGTATTTAACCGTTACGTGCCGGCGTCGATCGCGGCGGGCATCGGCGGGTTGACGTTCATTGTGCTGAAGGGGACGATCGGCAGAGTGATGATGGACGTGGCTTTTACGGGCTACGGCGCGCTGATCGGGATGGGCTGGAACAGCCGGGGCGCGCCGTCCGCCATGATGCGGGCGATGAAGACCGACCATCGTTTTTGGAGTGCGCTACCACCAAAGACTTTGATATTAATATCCTCTTTTTTTCGGCTTATGGGAAAGAATAGGGTGTTCCGCCCGATCTTGCCACCTACAGAAAGCTGACATGAAGTTCATTTCCCTCCTCACGCTACTACTCGCGACCAGCGTTGTCATCAACGCTCAACGGTCCATTTTCGACCGCGCCCTCATCATAGATAGTCTTTACGACCGCATCCTCGACGGTGAGGAAGAACTGGCCGATCCGTTTTTCGCGCAGTTGCGGGCGTTATACCCCGGCGGTAAAAACCTGACGAACGAAGCCGTCCGGATAGACCTGACCCGGAATAACGCCTTTCTGAACCCCAAGCTCAATTTCGTCTACAACCTCCTCGACCAGAAGGTAGAGGAGACGGATGCCGAAGGCACCCTCCTGCGGGAAGGGCGTAAGGAATTACTGGCCTTGGCCAAAGAGGCCGCTTTATCCGCCTGCCCGACGGCCGACTGTGACTTCGTGTACAACCTCAATTTCTTTTTCGAGGATAAGGCGGCCATCACCATCCGGGAAACCCGCGAGCGGCTGGCCCCGGAATACGCCGATCTGGCCAAACTGCTGCGCGATATCGAAGTAAGGCTGTATGAATTAGACGTAAAGATCGACCGACTGAAACGGCGGGACGAGGCCCTGTTCCGCGACGGCGAAGACGTGGCTCTCGGTCTGCCCGTGGGCGGCGGCGAGACGGTAGACCAAACCTTCGCGCCGGTCATCATCCAGTCCGGAGGCGGCTCGGCGCAGGGCGCGATCATCGACGGTGCCGGTCGCTGGATCGCCGAGCGGATGCGGGAAGAACTGTCCATTGCCTTTTTCGATCGTTTCGAGGTTTGGCTGGAAGAGAAAAAGATGACTCACCTCTTTCCCGCCACCATCCGGGCACTCGACATCACCTCCGTGACGGACTACAGCCTCATGATGCAGGTGCTGCGCACGGCCTTTGAAGGTGACCTGCGGGAACTGCCCTTCAATATCGGCCCCTTCCTGCGGGAGGAACTGGCCGAGGAGGGGGACGCCGAATACATTCAGTACGAAGCTGACGAGGCCTTCGTCGCCTACCGCCTGGCCAATCTCGACTGGTGGACGGTGGAGGACAACAACAACTTCGAAGACACCTTCAACGCCGAAGAGGTCTTGCGGGACAACTTCGAACGTCTCGCCAACACCAATAAGGGCCTTAACTACGTGCTCTTCAGCATCGCCGCCATGCAGGAACTCAGCCAGGGCAACCACCCCGTCAACCTGCTCAACATCCTCAATGAGCGCAGCGACGACCTCTTTCCCCAGGGCGGAGACGTACGCCCCGTACTGATGATGGCCGACGTGCTGGTGCGCAGTTTCGTACGCCTCGACGGGGGCAAGGGAACCACCTGGATCAGCCGCCGGGAGCTGACCCGCCTGAGCCGGGACCAGCAGCTGCGGGACATTTACTTCGGGCTTATCCTCCACGAACTCCACCGCAACCTGAAAGCGCGTGAGAACCGTTTGCTGGCCGAGCGTAAACGCTTCGCCGGCGGCGTACCTTACGTCGACGGCATCGACTTCACCGATCTCGGGGAAGAGCAACTGACCAAAGTCCGGGCGGAGCTCGACAACGAGAACCTGATCCGGGTAGAGCAGCGGCTGTACCTGCTGGAGCAAGACCGGTACTGGGTCGACGGCACTTTCAGCCGTTCCCTCGACAAGGTAGGTGCCATGCTCAACGAACTGTCTTTATTCACCGAACGGATGGACAACCTGCAGCGGCAACACCGGGAGTTGCAACTGGCCGGTCAGGGCGGGCTGGGCAATCCGCAAACGATCGAACTGATCCGCCATTCCCTGACCGTCATCAAACCGGTCCTGAGTCTGGCCCTGAAGGATGAGACGCGGCTCAACCGGATCGAGCGGCTGTCCGAGGGCATTCTCGACGCTTACACCGGCGTGTTGGAGAAGGATTACGACGCGGTAATTCTCAACGTCATTCCCGTAGCCAACACCCTGCTCGACGTCGACTACGCCGAAGCGCTGGAGGCCAATAAAGGGGAGAGCAAGGCCCTTACGGAGCTCAGGGCCGGCGAGCATGGTGCCCGCAAGCGCAAAATGCGGGAAGTCTTCCGCTACGGGGCTTTCCTGGCCGCGGTGGCGGAGAGCAAAAACCCGGAAGACATAAAGCAGGCCATACGCGCCATCGCCCTGCCCACCGGCAGTTATAGCATCAAGCGGCGCAGTTTCGCCAACATCAGCCTCAACGCCTACCCCGGTTTGACGGGCGGTTACGAGCTGATCCAGAACGAGCTCGGCCGCCGGTGGGCACCCAACACCGGCTTCACCGCGCCTCTGGGGCTGAACTTCAGCTGGGGCTACCGAAGTAAGATCGACAATAAGAGGTACCTCGACAATCAGAAATACCGCCGCCGGGTGGACCGCTCGCTGGATATGCGCGAAGAGCGTTTTCTGACCGGGCACAGCGGCAGCCTTTTCTTTTCGCTGCTCGACCTGGGGGCGGTGGTGCTTTTCCGACTCGACGGCAGCGACAACTCACTGCCGGAAGACGTCGGTTTTCAGCAGGTGTTCTCGCCGGGCGTGATGTACTCCCACGGTTTCCCCAACATCCCCATTTCGGTACTGGCCGGTATACAGGTGAGCCCGCAACTCCGCAAATTCGGAGACGAGCCGGCGGATTCCTTTCGGTTCAACCTGGGGGTAACGGTAGACTTGCCGATGGCTAATTTTCATACCAGGTCGGTGGAGCGGGAAGAGTAGCGCAGTCGGAAGTCTTCAGTCACGCGACTCCTGACTGATCTCTGGGGCGGGGGACGCGGGTGCAGAGGTGGTTTTGGCCGGAGGAAACCCTACACCCGCTCCAGCATGATCGGCGCCATCCCCCTGGCATCCCACTGGCACAGGTACAGGTTCTCGTCCGCGTCCACGCAAACGTCGTGGCCGTGGTGGAAGAGGTGGTGGACGCGTGGGTCCTGGTACATCGGTTGCAGCTCGCCGTCGGCATAGGTGGGTTGGGTACCGCCGGCGTTGGAGATGACCTTATTGTTCGTGTCGAGGATGGTGACGTAACCGTTGTGCTTGCGGCGCACCCCGCCTTCCTTCGTATCAGCGAAGCAGACGCCGGCCAGCAGGTTTTCGCCGTGCAGTACCGGGCGGCAGACGTACGCGCCGGGCAGGGTGACCTGCTCGATGAATTTACCGTCGAGGGTGAAAAACTTGAAGGCCTGGTCGTTGCGGCTGGTCACCACCAGGCGCGGCTCGCCGGGCAGGCGCGGGTCGACGGCCACGCCGTGGGCCTGGTTGAGGTTGTAGCGCGGGTCTTCGTTGTTTTTACCGCCGAAGTGCTGGATGTACCGCCCGTTCGCGTCGTAGCGCACGATGTAGTTGGAGCCGTAACCGTCGGCCACGTAGATGTCGCCGTTGGGGGCAACGGCCGTTTCCGTCGGGTGGTAGCCCATACCGGGTTCGTAGATACCGATGGTTTGCGGGTGACCGAGCTGGAAGATCACCTCGCCGTTGAGGCGGGTTTTGGTGACGCTGCCGGGTTGGTTGCGCCAGCGTCCTTTGCGGTCGGTGTGGCTGCCGGTATCGCAGAGGAACAGCGTTTCCTCGTCGCCCTCGTCGAAGATCGTCAGGCCGTGACCGGCGGGGTAGCGATAGCCCCAGCTGTCAACGACCTTGCCGGAGCGGTCGAAGACCAGCACGTTGTTGGCGGAGTGGTCACCGAGCATGTAGAGTTTACCGTCTTTGGCGGAAACCATCTCGTGGCAGTTGATGAGCGGAAAGACGCGAGGGTTGACCTTGGCCCAGTCAGCGTTGACCTTATAGCGGTGGGTGCCGTGGCCGACGATGAGGTCTTCGGCGGGGCGGTTTTTGCTGAGGATGAGGGCGGGGGCGGCCAGAGCGGTGGTTAGGAGGAAGTTTCGGCGATGCATGTCATTTCTATTTAGTAGCTCAATATTTATTCTTCTTCGAGTAACGCTATTGCTACGTTACCGGCAAGTTCTCCCACGTATCTGACCCTGATCACGGTTACTCCTTCCTCTTCTTCAAAAGTGTAGATGATTCTATGGACCTTTTTTGCAACTACCCAACGATATGTCTGAGAATTGTTCGCACTATCGACTCTATAGATGGGATGCCTTTCCGGCATAACGGCTAAGCCATCAATCTTTTCCACAATAGCTTCGTATGCACTCCTTGCCGCCCCAGGCCCGAACTTTGAGTTCAAGTTAAGCATGATGTTATTGATGTCACGATTAGCACGTTTAGTGGTTACTACTCTATAGACTTTAGCCATGCTTCCTTTTCTTCTTTAAGTTTTTCCATTGTCACGAACTCACCATTTCTGACTTCCTCGACTAAACCACGAGCTTCTTCAAGAAACTCACTACTACGAACCGGGGTTCCGTCAGCCTCATAATCAATAATAGGATCCTCTTCCAATTGCCGTTCCACCGCATACGCCCGCATCATCGAATGCACGATCCGAAGCATTTTGGAATCAACCAGGTCGAGTTCCTTGATAATTTCTTGCTTCAAGACTTCTTCGTCGTGTATTCTGGCTTCGGCTTGGCCCATAGCTTTTTTATTTTGGCTTTAAAGATAACGCTTTCTCGAGCGGCAAAAGTTTTCACTTCAGGGCAATCGTGAATCCAGACAAATTCCTATCTTTAGACTTCTTCCCGTCAATCACCTCCTCCCGCTAATGCGCCTCCCCGACTTCATCATTTGCTTATTGCTCACGGGCTGCGCAACCCTTTTATTGATCGGTTGCAATGATGCGGAGAGCGACCGGATCAGCTTTGCCCATGACATCCGCCCCATCCTCAAAAGCAAGTGCATGTCTTGCCACGGCGGCGTGCGGCAGCTCGGTGGTTTGAGCTTCCTGTTCGAGGAAGATGTGTATAAAGAACTGCGCTCCGGCAAGGCGGCCATCGTGCCCGGCGACCCGGCGCACAGCGAGGTGTACCAGCGGGTGATCACCCGCAACGAAGGCAAGGTGATGCCGCCCGAAGGCGAGCCGCTGAGCGCGGAGGAAGCCGAGCTGATCCGCAAGTGGATCGAGCAGGGCGCGGGGTGGGAGGAGCACTGGGCGTACGTGCCGCCGGTCCGGCCCGAGGTATCCGCTACGGCGGCGCACCCGATCGACGGTTTCGTGGGAAAGACCCTGGCCCTTAAAGACCTATCCGCCGCACCCGCGGCCCCGCCCAACGTGTTACTGAGACGCGTCTACCTCGACCTGATCGGCCTGCCGCCGCCACCGGAAGTGGTCACGGCCTTTGCGGAAAACCCAGGTGAGGAAGCCTACGGGCAGCTCGTTGACGGTCTGCTCGAATCGCCCCACTTCGGTGAACGCTGGGCGACCTTCTGGCTCGATCTGGCGCGCTACGCCGACAGCCAGGGCTACCAGAAAGATCACATCCGGCACACCATGTTTTTGTACCGCGACTGGGTGATCGAGGCGTTCAACCGCGATATGCCGATCGACAGTTTCACGATCCGCCAGCTGGCCGGCGACCTGCTGCCGAACGCCACGGACCAGGACACGCTGGCCACCGCTTTTCACCGCAACACGATGACCAACGACGAGGGCGGAACGGACGACGAGGAGTTCCGCGTCAAGGCCGTCATCGACCGTACCAACGTCACGATGGAAGTCTGGCAGGGCGCGACTTTCAGCTGCGTGCAGTGCCACAGCCACCCCTATGACCCCGTGCGGCACGAGGAATTTTACGCCGTCAAGGGCTACTTCAACAACACGGCGGACCACGACCTGACCTCCGATTTTCCGAGGGTACCGCTGCGTTCGAGGGCGCGGACGCGGGTGCTGCGGAAGTTGCAAGACCAGGTCGCTACGGATACCTTGTCCGAAGACGCCGTCGCCGACATCTCCGCCGCCATCGCCCGGCTCGAACGGCCGCTGCCCGTGCCCGTCATGCAAGACCTGCCCGACTCCGCCGCCCGCGTCAACCGCCTCTTCGTGCGCGGCAACTGGCTGGTGGAAGCCGACACCATCGCCCCCGCCCCACCGGCCACTTACGACAAGACCGGCAAGCCTTTCGCCCCCGATCGCCTCGGCCTGGCCGAGTGGCTGGTGGACGCCGGCAACCCGCTCACCGGCCGCGTGCTGGTCAACCGCGTCTGGGCCGAGCTCTTCGGCCGCGGCATCGTCAAAACCGTCGAAGACTTCGGCATACAGGGCGATGCGCCCAGCCACCCGGAATTGCTCGACTGGCTCGCCGTCACCTTCACCGAAGACCAGGGCTGGCGGCTCAAGTCCCTGCTCCGCACCATCGTCACCTCCGGTACCTACCGGCAAGATAGCCGCATGGACGCCGTCGCCCACGAGCGTGACCCGGACAATAAATGGCTCGCACGCGGCCCCCGCTTCCGCCTCAGTGCCGAGCAGATCCGTGACCAGGCCCTCGCCGTCAGCGGCCTGCTGAACCCCGAGGTCTACGGCCCCAGCGTGATGCCCTACCAACCGGAGGGCGTGTGGAACGTCATCCGCCACGTCGCCAGCTGGCGGACCAGCCCGGACGGGCAAAACCACCGGCGCGGGCTGTACACTTTCTTCCGCCGCGCCAGCCCCTACCCCACCATGCTGCTCTTCGACGCGCCGCCGCGCGAGCTGTGCGTCTCCCGCCGCATCCGTACCAACACGCCGCTGCAAGCCATGGTCACCCTCAACGACCCCGTTTTCGTGGAGGCCGCCGCCGCCCTGGCCGACCGCGCCCGCGCCGCCGAGCCCGAACTGCCCGCCCGCCAGGTCGCCACCGCCTACGAATTCGCCACCGCCCACCCGCCGGATGACTTCCAGCGGGAGCGGTTGCTGGCCCTCTACGAAGACAACCTGACCGACTACCGGTCGTCGCAAACGGCGCAAAGCAGCCGGCCGGAAGACGCGGCACTGGCTTCGGTCTGCCGGGCAATTCTTAACCTGGATGAAGTATTAGTTAAGCGATAAGCCTGGCGCGAAGCGGCCTCCGGCGGCGAGTGAATGCTCGCCGCCGGAGGCCGCTTCGCGCCAATTTAAACCATCAACATGACCCCCCTCGAACGCGAATATCTCACCCGCCGGCAAGCCTACCTCACCCGCCGCCAACTCTTCCGCGGCGCGGCTTTCGGCATCGGCGGCATGGCGCTCGGGATGCTGGGCTGCAACAAGCCTCCGACGGCTGAGGAGGCGATCGCCGGGGGCATCAGCCAAGCCCTGCACTACGCCCCGCGCGCCAAGCGGGTCATCTTCCTGCACATGGCCGGCGCGCCCTCCCAACTGGAGTTGTTCGACTACAAACCGGAACTGGCCAGGCTCGACGGCCAGCCCTGCCCGCCGTCGTTCCTGGACGGCAAACGCTTCGCCTTCATCCGGGGCGTGCCGGAGATGCTGGGGCCGCAGTTCGACTTTGCCCAACACGGAGAAAGCCGGGCCTGGGTTTCCGAACTGCTGCCCGAATTCAGCAAGCAGGTCGACAACGTGACCTTCCTCAAGGCCATGCAAACCGAGGAATTTAACCACGCGCCCGCCCAGCTTTTCCTGCACACGGGCGGCACGCAGCCGGGTAAGCCATCCTTCGGTTCCTGGGTGACTTACGGCCTGGGGTCTGATAACGAAGACCTGCCGGGCTTCATCGTGCTGGTCTCGGGCGAATCCGCGCCGAGCGGCGGGAAGAGCCTGTGGGGCAGCGGCTTTCTGCCGTCGAATTACCAGGGCGTGGAGTTCCGTAGCCAGGGTGACCCGGTGCTCTACGTCAACAACCCGGGCGGTGTCTCCCGCGGCGTGCGCCGCCGGACGCTCGACGCGATCGGGGACCTCAACCGGCGGGAGCACGAAGAAACGGGCGACCCGAAGACGCTGGCCCGCATCGAGCAGTACGAACTCAGCTTCCGGATGCAGATGACGGTGCCGGAAGCCACCGACCTGAGCCGGGAGCCGGACTACATCCACGAACTGTACGGTACGGAGCCGGGCAAGACGTCTTTCGCCAACAACTGCCTGCTGGCGCGGCGACTGGCGGAGCGGGACGTAAAGTTCATCCAGCTTTACCACCGGGGTTGGGACAGCCACGGCAGCAACGATTTCGAGAACCTCCACGGCGGCTTCAAGGCGCGCTGCCGGGAGGTCGACCGGCCGATGTCGGCGTTGCTGACCGACCTGCGGCAGCGGGGATTACTGGAGGATACGCTGGTGGTCTGGGGCGGCGAGTTCGGCCGTACGCCGATGCAGGAGAACCGGGGCGGCGTGACCAACCCGTTCAAGGGGCGCGACCACCACGGCGCGGCCTTCACGATGTGGATGGCGGGCGGCGGCTTCAAACCCGGCTACACCCACGGCGCGACGGACGAGTTCGGTTATTACCCGACCGAAGGCGCAACGCACGTTCACGACCTGCAAGCAACGATCCTGCAACAGCTCGGCGTCGATCACGAACGGCTGACGTACCCGTTCCAAGGGCGTGATTTCCGGCTGACGGACGTACACGGACACGTGATCAAAGACGTCATTGCGTGACCTTAAGGTATGCGTACGGGAATCGGTGATTGGCATTCCGCCACCGCGCCCAACGTCAAGAATCGCGGCTAAGCTAAAACGTAACTCAACCACCAGCACGGGCAATGTGTTTTAGCTTATTTGCTACGTATTTCCCCCTTTTATGAGTATTCAGATCCGCGAAGCCACCGCCGCCGACATTCCCGCCCTCCATGGCCTCGTTGCCGAACTCGCCGGCCACCTCGGCGACGAGAGCGACTTCACTTCCCCCATTGACCAGTTTAAAAAAGATTATAACGACGGGTACTTCGACGCCCTGGTGGCCGAAGAAGACGGCCAGATCGCCGGCATGGCCCTCTACTGCCTGCTGTATTCCACCTGGAACGGCCGGATGATCTACCTCGAAGACTTCGTGATCAGCAAAAACCACCGCCGCAAGGGCATCGGTCAGCTGCTGTGGGATGCGCTCAAAGACCACGGCCGCTCGCACGACTGCAAGATCCTGAAATGGCAGGTGGTGGCCGAAGACGAAGGCGCGATGCGTTTCTACCGCAAGCAAGACCCCGTTTTTGAGGATCAGTGGTTGAACGGGAAGGTGATGCTGTAAGGAACGTTATTCCTCCTCCAACGCTAACCCCAGTTGCGGATACACCACCGCTTTTACATAGCCCCGGATCAGAGCGTCCGCACGCCGAACATCCGGCTTTCGCTTCAGCAACTCAGGTCTCACGAGCTCCGCACCGATTGAACGTTTCGCATTTTCCGCCGCGGTATACTCCTCTGCGTTCGCCGTATGATCGTATAGCATAATGCAGATTGACTCCGTTAGCGTATTCAGCTTTTCTCGTGGATACTTTTTGACGTCAAGCGTGGCAAGAATCAGCGGAAGATGATCGATTTCGGCTAAAATGATGGCCTCATCTTGCGGGGAAAAGCGATAATCGCTACGCCGACCCCATAAATCGAGTAACTCCTGGTCAAGCTTTAGCGCGGGGTGCTCAGTTGAATATATTTTCAAAGAGCCGCATTCAGGGCAACTCGTCTCATATAGTCTCAATCGCTCGTATAACTCAAATGCCGCCTCCACTTTAGTAACCGGAAACACGTTGACGTGGCGGCAGTCAGCACAGATTTTCTTTACGGCGTATGGCATTGGTTAGGGTTTTAGGCGGGGTCGCGGGTGAAGGGGAAAGTAATGGGCGAAAGTGGTACGGGAACAACGGACGGAAACGCAACCCCTGTTTCTTTGCGCTTTGCTCCCTTCCCCTTTATTCACCTTACTCCTTTACCAACTCCTCCACCGCAGCCCACATCCCGTCGAACTCCGCGTAGCCGCGCGCGATGGCGAACAGCTGATCACCTTTGCGGAAGATGACCGTGGGGTAGCCCGTCACGCCCCAGCTCCGGTTGGTCTGGAAGTCGAGCTTGGTGGTTTCCTTCATGGCCTCGCTGGCGAACAGTTCGCGGAAGCGGTCGAAGTCGAGGCCGGTTGCTTCGCAGATGGGCTCGTAGAAGGCCACCTCGTTCGGGTCTTCGTTGAGTACGTAGAAACGATGCTGCGTCAGCTCGAAGAAGCGGCTCTCGGTCGTAGCATCCATTGTGCGGGCGGTAACGACGGCGCGGCAACTCGGCTCGGTGTCGTAGTTAAAATCATCCAGCTCAAAAAGCTTAGTGCCGAAGGGCTGGCCGCTGCGCTTGGTCACTTCCTCCCAGTGGTGACGGATGAATTTCTTCATCTTGTCGTCCCACGCCTCGCCGCCGCCGGGCCGCAGGCCGCCGAGCACGATGCGGTAGGGAATACCGTTGGTTTCCGCCGCGCGCTCCAAACGGTTGAGGGCCGGGGAGATGCCCCAGCACCAGGAGCACATCGGGTCGCCGACGTAGATGATTTCCGCGTCGTCGCGGAATTCGGGCTTAGTGGTGGCTTCGTCAACGGGGGCGGGCGCACAAAGGCCGGTAACGGGGTCGCAGTGCGCGCCGGGAGGAACGGTCATTTTCTGAGCGGTTAGGGGGAGGTTCAACAAAAGGAAGAGGTAAAGCAGCTCGCGCATGATGGGGAAACCGGTAGGGGGTGGGTTCGGTTGGTGGTGCGTGTAGTCCGCAATTTGACATTTACACTAAGACCGGTACGCCGGAGTCGGTCGTCTGACGAATTCTTTTTGGCCTTAAAGCGCGTAGCAAGCTTTAAGGTCAAAAAGTTCGTCCGACGACTTAAGCTATTTGAGCACAAAAGTCGTCGGACGAACTTTTTGATGAATCGAACCACTCCATGGTTCGATTCATCAAAAAGAATTCGTCAGACGACTGGACCGACCAATGTGTCAAACAGCGGGCCGACACATGCAACACCTTTGAAAAACCGCCTTCGCACCCGCGGCCCCGCCCGCTTTCTCCTTTCTCCCTCTAATCCCTTATTGCATCTCTTTGATCGGAATCAACGGAAACAGCCCCCGCTCCACGCTGTCCACCCGCAAACTATCCAGCAACAGGCTGTCGCGCAGCAGGGTATCGAAGCGGATCTCGAAGGGGAACAGGGGGCGCAGCGGCAGCGGGGCCGACAGCTCCTTCGCCGGCGGCGCGCCCGGCCGGTTGGGGCGCGGCGGCCGCCCCTCGATGCGCCGCATCCTGCGGGCCCGGTCGATGAGCAGGGAGTCGGCGCGGCGGTTAGCCTCCTTCATGATGTCTTCGCGGCAGTCGGCCAGTAAATTTTCGGTCAACTGCGCGGTCCGCTCCTGGTACTTCTCCATAACGATGGCCGCGGAGTCTACGACTTTGGGCGTACAGGCCGTCGCGACGACAAGGGCAAGGATCAGAAGCGTGAGGGGATGGTAGCGGAGTTTCACTGGCGCGGGTTTTGGGGGATGCGCGCGCGCAGGCGGGCTTCTTCCTCCAGCCGCCGCTGCACGATGCTGTCGGTCAGCACCGCCACCCGGTCTTCAAAAGTGTCTTCGCACTGCTTTTGCAGGACGGGGCGCAGGCTGTCCATGTGGGCAGTGACGCGTTTATCGATCCGCTCGCGCTCCGCCATCGTCAGGCGGACGTTGACGTCCTTCTGGTCCGGCGCACAGGCGGCGAGGCAAAGGAGGGGAAAGAAGAGGAAGTAGCGCATGGGGCGAAGATAGAGGATAGTATGGTAGATGGTTAGTGCGGCAGCCCTACCTTACCATCTATCTTCTATCTTCGCGCCATGGAACCTCTACGCATCGGTATTTCAATCGGCGACGTGAACGGCGTCGGCCCCGAAGTTGTCATTAAAGCCCTCACCCGCGACGGCATTCTGGACGCGGTGACGCCCGTGATCTACGCCAGTGCCGCCGCCCTGGCCCAGTACGAACCGGCTGACGACGCGCCCGAGTTCGCCTACGAGACCATTCGTAAGGCGGAAGACGCGGAGGACGGCTTCATCAACCTGGTGGAGTGCCTGCCCGAAGACACGGTCTTTACCCCCGGCGAGGCCACCGAATCCGGCGGGCGCGCCGCGGCGGCCAGCCTCGCCCGCGCCGTAGCGGAACTGAAAGACGGACAGCTCGACGCCCTGGTCACCGCCCCGATCAACAAATCCGTCATGCCGCCCGATGCCTTCCCCTACCCCGGCCACACCGAGATGCTGACTAAGGAACTGGGGGCCGACGAAAGCCTGATGTTCCTCGTCTCCAACGACCTGCGCGTGGGCGTGGTGACCAACCACATCCCCGTTTCGGAAGTAGCCAAAGCCGTCACGCGCGAAGCCATCATCAAGAAACTTCAGATCATGGACCGCAGCCTGCGGGCCGACTTCGGCCTCGCCCGCCCGGTCATCGCCGTGCTTTCCCTCAACCCCCACGGCGGCGACCAGGGCCGCATCGGTACCGAAGACATCGACATCGTCCGCCCCGCCGTGGAAACCGCCAAGAAGAAGGGCATCCTCGCCATGGGCCCCTTCCCGGCCGACGGCTTCTTCGGCTCCGGCAAGCAGAACACGTACGACGCCGTACTGGCGATGTACCACGACCAGGGCCTCATCCCGTTCAAAGCCCTCAGCTTCGGTAAGGGCGTAAACTTCACCGCCGGCCTGCCCGGCATCCGCACCAGCCCCGACCACGGTACGGCCTACGACATCGTGGGCAAAAACGAGGCCGCGCCGGAGTCCTTCATCAGCGCGCTGTTCCTGGCCCGCGAGGCGTTCATGAATCGTGAACGGCACAACGAAGACACCGCCAACCCGCTGAAAAGCCGCATGCACCTGGTGTATAAACGCAAGCCGAAGGGCGGCGGTAGCGGTGGTAAAGGCGGCGGCGGCCGCAAGCCCGCGCCGAAGAAAGGCGGCAAGCGTTAGTGGTCCGTAGAGTTCCCTCCGGACCACCGGGCGCTATACGTCCCCGTAGGGGGCAAACAGCCTTAGCCCGGAGGTGCTCCGTAGGAGCTTCTCCGGGCACTATACGTCCCCGTAGGGGGCAAACAGCCTTAGCCCGGAGGTGCTCCGTAGGAGCTTCTCCGGGCCAATAGGAGCTTCTCCGGGCAAACCGGAGCTTTCTCCGGCCTAATTCGGGCTACCCCGGGCCACCGCTATTCGTCAACCCCGTCCTATTCCCGTCATATCCCGCTCCCCACCCAACCATTTACCGCCCCGGCGATTAAAACAGGTATCTCCACGCGGTCAGGCAAACGCCAACCGGCGACCCTGCCTGACTGTCTGACCGCTTGACTGCTCCTCTACCCTATGCGCAAATACCGCCTCCCCGTCCTCATCACCTTCGCCTTTTTCGCCGCCGCGGCGGTCTACGGCTGCTTCCACCTAAAGTTCAGCTTCGACTTCAGCCAGTTCTTCCCGCGGGGGGACGATGACCTGGCCTTCTTCCTCGAATTCGTGGAAGAGTTCGAGGGCGACGATAACTTCCTGCTGGTGGCGCTGGAACGCGAGGAAGGCGTCTTCGATTCCACCTTCCTGGAAGAGGCGCACGACTTCGCCCTCCGCGCCCGCGACCTCGACTACATCGAGGGCGTACAGTCGCTGACCACCTTCGCTTACCCCATCAAGACGCCGTTCGCGGTAACGACCATTCCGGCCATCCACCGCAAGGACCCGAGCCGGTACGCGGCCGACCGCGAGCGGATCATGCAAGACGAGCGCTTCGTCAACAACCTGATCAACGAGAAGGGCACGGCTCTCGTCATCCTGCTGAAAACCGAGAGCCTGATCAACCTGACGGGCTCGGGGGAAGGGCTGTCCAGCGTCGAGAAGAGCCGCCTGCTGATGGGCGGCGTGCAGGGGTTGATGGCGGAGTACGACTTCGAGAACCACTACTACCTCGGCTCGGCTTACTTCCAGAAAGAGATGGTGGCGATGCAAATTCGGGAGGTCGCCGTCTCGGCGGTCGTCTCCGGTATCCTGGTGTTCCTGATCATGTTCTTACTGTTCCGGCGGCCGCTGGGTATCCTCGTTTCGCTGGTGAGCATCGGGCTGGGGCTGCTGCTGTTCCTCGGCTTGCTGGGCATTACCGGCCGGGAGCTGAACGCCATCGCCGCGCTCTACCCCGTTCTGATGATCATCGTCGGCACGTCGGACGTGATCCACATCATGTCGAAGTACATCGATGAGTTACGGGCGGGCAAGGACAAGGAAACGGCCATCCGCATCACCATTAAAGAGATCGGTATGGCGACGCTGCTGACGTCGTTAACGACGGCCGTCGGTTTCGCCACCCTGCTGACCAGCCGGGTGAACCCCATCCGTGATTTCGGCATCAACGCGGCCATGGGCGTGATGGTGGCGTACGTGACGGTCATCTTTTTCACCACCGCCCTGCTGAGTTACCTGAGCGTCGATCAGATCGTGAAGATCGGTAAGCAGCAGGCTTTCTGGGACCGGCTGCTGGAGCGCGCCTACCAGTTCACGCGTACCAGCCCGGGCAAGATCAAGATCGGCGCGGTCGTCGTCGGCATCCTCTGCGCGCTGGGCATCAGTATGATCACGACGAACTACCGCATCGAATCCGCCCTGCCGCGCGGGCAGAAGATCACCGAGGATTTCCTGTTCTTCGAGCGGGAACTGGCCGGCTTCCGCCCCTTCGAGATGGCGGTGACGGCAAAGGATAGTTTCAAGATCACCGATTACAAGGTGATGCGCGAGATCGGCAAGATCGAGGATTACATCAAGCAGTTCGACGCCGTCAGAAGTACGGCCAGCATCACGGCCGTTTACCGCAGCATCAACCAGATGTTTAACAACAACGACCCGGCGGCCTATGAGATGCCGAAAGACGAACGGACGTACGATAAATACCAGCGACTGACGAAACAGATCCCGGCCGGTAACCTCAACGTGCTGATGAGCAAGGACGGCACGAAGGCGCGCATCACCAGCCGCCTCAACGACCTCGGCGCGGACAGCATCAAGGTCTTCCTGGACCGCACGGACAACTGGATCGACACGAACGTGGACACTTCCCTCGTTGCGGTCCGCAGTACGGGCACGGGCGTGATCATCGATAAGAACAGCCAGTACATCCGGGAGAACCTCATCCAGGGTCTGGGGCTCGCCATCCTCATCGTCTGCGTGCTGATGGCACTGCTTTTCCGTAGCTGGAAGATGCTCATCGTCAGCCTGATCCCGAACATCTTGCCGCTGTTGCTGGCCGGGGCGATGCTGGGCTACCTCGGCATCGAGCTGGAGGCGGGCGTGAGCATCGTCTTCGCCATCATCTTCGGCATCGCGGTGGACGATACGATCCACTTCCTGGCCAAGTACCGGCTGGTGCGCGGGCGCGGCGTGCCGGTAGACGAGGCGATCCACGTTACCTTCAGGGAGGCGGGCAAGGCGATCGTGCTCACCTCGGTCGTCCTCTTTTTCGGCTTCCTGGTGATGCTCTTCAGCATCCACCCGCCGAGCGTGACGATCGGTTTGCTGATCAGTCTGACGCTGGCGAGCGCGGTGGTGAGTGACCTCTTACTGATTCCGCTGCTGCTGAAATGGCTGGACCCGGAGGGTTAGGAGTCAGAAAATATCAACAGTTTGTATCCTTGCACCAAGCGTCTATGAAACCCGTTACAGCCCGAAAGGCTTCACATGTAAGCACGCGGCTTCGGCCCGTCCCAAATCAGAGATTTCATCATGTCCATCACCCAGCCCGACCGCCGCACGCTTATTTGTGTCCTCGATTGGGGGTTGGGTCACGCGTCGCGCAGTTTGGCTTTGGCCGGGGTGTTGGAACGAGGTGGTGAAAAACCATCCTTTGCATCCAGCGGCCGCGCCCTCGTTTTTCTGAAAACGGAGCGGCCGGACCTCATCTGCCACGAGCTGCCCGCCTACAACGTCACTTATCCGACGCGCTCGATGCCGCTCAACGTCGCCCTTCAGTTGCCGCGTTGGCTACGGACGATTTGGCGGGAACGCGGGTGCATACGCCGTTTGGTAGCAAGTGGGGCCGTGGATCGTGTTGTTTCTGATAACCGCTTCGGTTGCTACACCGAGGCCGTACCGTCCATCTTCCTGACCCACCAGCTTCACCCGATCACCGGCAACCGGCTCGTCAGCCGGATATACCGCGCCTGGCTCCAACGCTTCGACGGTTTCTGGGTGCCGGATCACGAAGCGGCGGAGCGGCGGGTAAGCGGGCAATTGTCCGCCGGGCATGGATATAAAAACGTGCGTTACATCGGGCCGCTGTCGCGGTTGCGAGGGACGTCGTCCCTTACTCCACCCGTCGCCGGCCTGGACGTCTCTCCGGGACTTTCAGTGCTGATGGTTCTGTCGGGGCCGGAGCCGATGCGAACGCGGTTGGAAGATATTTTACTACGGCAATTACCTGACCTGCCCGGCGAGCACGTCTTGATTCGTGGCTTGCCCGGCGGCGCGCCCGCCGTTCCCGACCCACCCGCCAACCTGACCGTTCATGCCTTTGCGGACGCGGAGATGCTGGAACGCCTGATCCCCGCCGCTCGCCACATCGTCTGCCGTTCGGGCTACAGCACGCTGATGGACGTCTTCGCGCTGGTGCCCGGCAACAACCTGACCCTCGTCCCCACCCCCGGCCAAACGGAGCAGGTCTACCTCGCGGAGCGGATGCGGGAGCGGGTCGGCTGCCGGGCGGCTTTTATTCAGGAAAAGTTGGATTTGTCAGTCCTCCCGGCTTAAAGCGTCAGTGGAAGGTGAGCAAGCGCAGCGTCAGTGAAAGGTGAGCAAGCGCAGCGTCGCGAACGGTATGACGGGCACCTCTGTTGGACTCCGCGCATACCTCCGTGAGACTCTGTGGGCAAAAAGTGCGAAGCACCCAAGCACGAAGTACCTCCAAAAGCGCGAAGCACCCAAAAAAGCGCACCCCACTAAAAAACGCGTCCTCTTCCTCATTACCTTTGCCCCATGCTACTCCGCTCCCTCCACATCACCGACACCAAGAGTGCTCACAACGGCCAGATTCGCGACCTGCGCGTCGACGAGAACCAGATCGCCGCCATCGCCGAACACCTCGACCCGGAAGACGGCGAAGCGGTCATCGACCTGACGGGCGTACACGCTACGCCCGGCTTCGTGGATATCGGTGCCTACCTCGGCGACCCCGGCCACGAGGAGCGCGAAGACATCACCTCGATGCGCGCCGCCGCCGCCGCCGGTGGCTACACGACCGTCGCCGTGCTGCCGGATACCGACCCCGTGCGGCAATCCGTGGCTGACGTGGCCTACCTGCTGCGCCAAAACGGCAAAGACCCCGTCGATCTTTACCCCCTCGTCGCCCTCAGCAAAAACCTGGAAGGCAAGGACATGGTGGAGATGCTTGACCTCAACGACGCCGGTGCCCTGGTTTTCACCGACGGGCCGGAGCGGAACACCTCCGCCAGCCTGCTGAAGCGAACGTTGGAATACTCGCGGGTGCGCGATCTGACCGTTATGGTTTCCCCCTTCGACCCGACGCTGGCACCCGACGGCCAGATCCACGAAGGCGAAACAAGTACGCGCATGGGCCTGCGCGGTATTCCGGAGATGAGCGAGGTGATTCCGCTGAAAACCGCGCTGGAAATTCAGGCCTATACGGCGGGCATCCTGATCGTCCACCTGATCTCTACGGCGGCGGGGGTGGCGGAAGTGCGCCGGGCGAAGGAAGCCGGACTGGAGATTTTCGCCACCGTCAGCGCGCACCACCTGCAATTCACGGTGGAAGAGCTGGCCGGTTTCGACCCCGACTTCAAGATGCTGCCGCCCCTGCGCGGGGAGGCGGACCGCCGCGCCCTCATCGAAGGGCTCAAGGACGGTACCATCGACGCCATCGTGAGTAATCACCACGCGCGGCACGGCGAAGAAAAAGACCTGGAGTTTTCATACGCCGACTTCGGCGCGCTGGGCCTGCAAACCGCCTTCCGGCAGGCCATGGCCGCGCTGAGGGACGAAATGCCGCTGGACGAACTCGTCGACAAATTCAACCGCCGGCCCGGTTTGCTGCTGGGCCGGATGCCGACCCGCATTACGGTGGGCGGCCCGGCGGCCCTGACCCTCTTCTCGCCGGAAGGGGAATCCACCTTTGCCGCGGAAGACATCCGGGGGAAGACGAAGAACAGCCCGTTGGTGGGGCGGGTGCTGCCGGGGAAGATTGTCGGGGTGGTGAATCATGGAGTATTTCTGAAAGCGTAAGGTCACTCGTCGGCAACCGGCTACCAGCGCAAGCCCGAAAACCTTACTTTTGCCCTCCATGGATATAAGCGTCGTCGTTCCCCTTTTCAACGAAGAAGAATCCCTGCCGGAACTCACCGCCTGGATCGATCGCGTCATGGTCGCCAACAACCTTAGCTACGAAGTCTGGCTGATCGACGACGGCAGTACGGACGACAGCTGGAAGGTGGTGCAAGAGCTGCGGGCGAAGAACGACAAACTCAAGGGCATCAAATTCCAGCGCAACTACGGCAAGAGCCCGGCGCTCTACGTCGGCTTCAAGCACGTAACCGGCGACGTGGTGATCACGATGGACGCCGATTTGCAGGACAGCCCGGACGAGATCCCCGAGCTCTACCGCATGATTAAAGAAGAAGGCTATGACCTCGTTTCCGGTTGGAAGCAAAAGCGGCATGACCCCATCGGCAAGACGCTGCCGTCCAGGTTTTTCAACGCCGTGACGCGTAAGGTCAGCGGCATTAACCTGCACGATTTCAACTGCGGGCTCAAGTCTTACCGGCGCAACGTCGTCAAATCCATCGAGGTTTACGGCGATATGCACCGCCACATGCCGCTGCTGGCCAAATGGGCGGGTTTCAAAAACATCGGCGAGAAGGTGGTGGAGCACCGGGCGCGCAAGTACGGCTACTCCAAGTTCGGCCTCTCGCGGCTGATCACCGGCTTCCTCGATCTGCTGTCGCTCATATTCGTCGGCAAGTTCGGCAAGCGGCCGATGCACCTCTTCGGGACGCTGGGTACGCTGATGTTCGTCGTCGGCCTGGGCAGCGTATTGTACATCGGTACGGTGAAGGCCATCGCGATGTCGCGGCATGACTACGGCGTGCTGGTGGTCGATAACCCTTGGTTCTACATCGGGCTGACGAGTATGATGCTGGGCACGCTGCTGTTCCTGACCGGCTTCCTGGCGGAACTGGTGGCGCGGAGTAGCTCGGATCGGAACAATTATTTGGTGGAGGAAGAATTAGGAACCAGGAGCTAGTGGTCTGTCAACCAATGATTTTCCGGTTGCCTCAGAATCGAGTCGTCTAACTGCTTGATCGTTGACAACAAGTGCTGGGACGTCCCCGGAGGTGCTATGTAAATATCCAAGCGCTCCTCGAAGTTTTTACTATTTTTATGATCAAGAAGACGGTTTA
>ENA-ORXT01002901-ORXT01002901.1-marine-metagenome-genome-assembly--contig:-NODE-2901-length-19735-cov-7.419473_pt1 | contig 19735 bp, 16 predicted proteins | sample MGYA00237868_ERZ511482 | MGnify/ENA metagenome assembly ERZ511482
GCAGAAACGGGGCCTGTCCACAGCCGCCGCAGCCTGCGCGCGGTCGGCGTGCCAGCGGCGGCAGGCGCGGGCGGGCGGCGGCGGCGGCGTCCGCGAAAGAGAAACGGCTGCGCAGCGGAGCCGAGGGGGTCGACGGCGACGACACTGACCAAGCAGAACGAAAGTAGACCCTGTGTTCTTTTTTTTTGGTAAAGTAGACACAGAGTTTGACGGCTGCCAAGAATTAGGGCGCTCGCTGACAACCAAATTGAAGTGGGGACGTATTAACAGTGGGGTCTTGTTGCATCGCACCGACCGGGATCGGGATCAGCATCCTGGCCAATCACGTGACAGACAGTTGCATGCCAGATGCAAACCCTCTGGCCGAAGCGTCGTGCCGAAGCAGGCCGCGCCCCCCCGGCGCACGAGCCGGCTCGGCCGGCCGCGGGGGGCTCCCCGCTGCTCCACTAAGCGCGCCGGTCGGGTGGATACGCCCACCGTCGGGCCGACCGAGATCGAGGCGCCGCGCGCGCGTGCAACTCACGCGCCCGCCCCCGTGCGTGCTTAAAGCACCGCCCGCCCCGACTGACATTGGCCGCGGCGGCTGCGTACCGTTCCCGCGCCGCCCCACCGCCACCGACGCGACCCCTACGCAATCCACCAACCGTCCCACCTTTCCTCCCCACGCGCTCACCCTCCCTCCTCCTCCCCTCCTTCCCCCTCCCCCCCCCCCCCCCCCCCCCCCCCACCCACCCACCCATCACCATGGCTTTTGCGGTCGCGTCGTCGGCTTCGGCCTTTGTCTCGGCCCGCCCCGCCGCCGCCTGCACCACCACCCGCCCTGTGGTGCGCGCCGCGGCCGTGCGCATGTCCTTCTCTGAAGGCCAAAAGGCCGGCGGCAAGTCGGAGAAGGAGAAGTACGCGACGGTTGGCGACAAGGCGCAGGACATTCGCAACAAGGAGGAGTCGGGGGAGACGCGCGGCCCAGAGCCGACGGCGCCCGGGGCGGTCAAGGACGCGGAGGGTGCCACCAACATTTACGCCAAGGTGCCGCCGGTGACGGTGAGCGAGAACACGCCGACCAATGTGCCCAAGATTGCGGCTGCGATTGCGGCTGCGCTGCTCATCGGCGCCGCGCTGGTGACCATTGTGCCGTTTGACAAGCCGGCCGAGGTCGCTGTGGAGCAGGGTGAGGCGCCCCCGTCGGAGGTTGGGCTGCCGTCCAAGTAGAGGATGGGCCCGGTTTGCTGTATGTTGTTTTTTCTCCTTGCACAGGATACCCTTCCCGCCGCTTTTGAATGTGGGCTTTATAATTCTTCCTTCTTGCTGTGTGCCGTACGAATTTCAAAGCTATCGCCACACGCAACACGCTGTTACGCTGCCACTGTATTTATTTGCCCTAGGGACCTTGTTTCATTGCGCCGAGGGCAACAGGTGGTCCTGCAGCTGCTGGACGTGATGCCGTGAATGACTGCATGAGAGCGGATATTTGTGAGGGGAGAGCGGTATCCCAATGCGTTCGGGTCGATTCCATCTGCACTGTTCGCGTCGGCGTACATGCTCAACAGGCACGCCGCAGAGACTCGAGTAGCCAGCACGACTAAGGTGCGCCTGAACTGATGTTGACACCCCGTGAAGGCGAGTAGGAGTGTCACTGAATGGCATTCTTCTCCCTCTTCCTCCACCAGCGCACTGGCAGAGGGGACGAAATGAGGAGGTGTGCTGGTTCTGAACGCAAACCTGAGTGGCACGGATGAAACAAAGACGCACGACTTTCTTGTATTGGAAAAGGCCCCTGTGCAGCGTACTAGATAGATACAAGAAAGGAGTCGAGGTCAGCGGCTCGCCAAGATGAGGCACGCGCATGTGCACCTGGGAAGAAAAAAATGGTATGAACGGTACGACATCGGGCCCCAGCTCCGGTCGTGCCCATGGCCGTACGAGAAAGTCCCCACTCGACGACACTGTCCGCCACGCCGAGATGCAGCGCGGCGGCCCGGTTGCGGCTCGCAACGTCTACTTGGACGGCAGGCCGAGCTCAGAGGCGGGCGCCTCGCCCAGCTCCACCGCATTCTTGGCCTCCTTGTTGAACGGCACGACGGCCAGGACGGCAAAGCCGACGACCAGCGCCACAAAGAGCGCCGCAACGACCTTCTTGACGTCCGTCGGCTGGTCAACGGCCACCCGCATTGGCAGCTTGCTCGTCGCAAAGATGTTGGTGATGCCCTCGGCGTCCTTCGTGGACCCCGGGGCGGTCGGGTCGGCCCCTCGGGCAGAGCCGTCCTGCTCCGCGTCACTGACGGCCTGCGCCTTGTCGCCGACGGTGGCGTACTTGTCCTTGTCGGCCATGGTGACGCGACTCCTCGTCGCGGCGGCCGGCCGGCGGTGGCACGTGGAGACGCGGGCACGGCTGCCGGCAAAGGCGCCCGGCGCGGCCACAACAAACGCCATGGTGGTTGAGGGAGGGGTGTCGGTCGGGCGGGTGTGGCTGGGGATGAGCGTCGTAGAGGTGGCCGGTGGCGGAGGTGGATGGTGAGTGCCGGGGATGAGTGTGTCGGCTACCGCGTCGGTTGCGCCGTGTGTGGGAGAGAGAGATGGCGTCGGTGTGTGTGGCCCGTTGACGCGGTCACGGCGGGCTGCCTAAAAAGGCCATTTCCGCCGACGCTGCGGGAGGAGCAGCTGGCAGCAGTGGCCAGGGACAAACTGGCCCACCAAGCGAATCTGCCAGAGAGGGGAGTGTGGATCGGCCGCCAACATGTTCAGGACCGTTTTCTCCCACGCGGGCTCTTCCCAGCCGCAGCCCGCCGTGCGCCACTCACATTCATACAGCGAAACGCCGCCGTAGGCCAGGAGGCGGTTCGATGCCCATTCAAAGGCCAACACCGGGCTGTGTCAGTCGGACAATCCACAGCGATAGAATCTGTGGTCTCGCGTGTCCGTCCCGTTTGCACGTAGGCCTGTCGCCGTCGCCTTTGGCCAGTTCGAAGCGTGCAAACATGCAATTGTGTTGGCATTGAGTACGAAATCCAAATGGCCATTGGTTTGCTATGGCCTCCCACATCTCCAGAAGCATCCGATGGCTCGCACCAGCCACTTCCGTTTGGTTTGTACAAGAGTTGATGAGTCCTGACAAGTACACACGCGTGCCACCGGTGTCGTCGTCGACGCTCCCGCTTCGTCCGTGACCGTGCAGCCCTGACTCGGACGTCACACCCCCAACCCCTTCTCTCTAGTCCCCCCACTGCTTTTGTCATGTGACAACCTCGTCGACGCATACACCTGCTGTTTCTTTCCCCCAACCCTCCTGCCCCTTCCTCTCCGCGCGGCCCGTCGGCGGCCACCCCCGCCGCTGCCATGGCGCAGCAAAACGTTGCGCGGGTGGCCGGCCACCTGACCGCCCTCGCCAAGTACTCGCTGGGCTTGGGCGCAGCCGTCTCCTTTGCTTCCTCCTCCCTCTACTCGGTGGATGGCGGCAAGAGGGCGGTCGTCTTTTCTCGCGCGTCGGGCATCCAGAAGGAGGTGATGGGCGAGGGCCTCCACTTTGTCGTCCCGTGGCTGCAACGCCCCATCTTCTTTGACGTCCGTACGCGGCCGCGGGCCATCAACTCGGTGACGGGCACCAAGGATTTGCAAATGGTCAACCTGACGCTCCGCGTCCTCTCCAAGCCCGTCACGGACGAGCTGCCCGACATTTACGGCCGCCTCGGCCTTGACTGGGACGAGCGGGTGCTGCCGTCGATTGCCAACGAGGTGCTCAAGTCGGTCGTTGCCCAGTACAATGCGGAGCAGCTGCTAACGCAGCGGGAAGCGGTGTCCCGCCAGATCCGCGACACGCTCACGGAGCGCGCGCGGGCGTTCCACATTGAGCTCGACGACGTGTCGATGACGCACCTGACCTTTGGCCGCGAGTTTGCGCGCGCCATTGAGGCCAAGCAAGTGACGCAGCAGGAGGCGGAGCGCTCCAAGTACATTGTTATGGTGGCGGAGCAGGAGAAGGACGCGGCGATTATCAAGGCCGAAGGTGAGTCCCAAGCCGCCTCGCTCATTTCGCGGGCCATGGCCACCTCGGGCGACGGGCTGTTGCAGCTGCGGAGGATTGAGGCGGCCAAGGAGATTTCGGGCACGCTCTCCAAGACCCGCAACGTTGCGTACCTGCCCAAGGGGGGCAACATCCTGCTCAACGTGGCGCCTTGAGGACGATGCTGGTGCGGATAGAGCACGGCCGGGGCGGCAGGGCGGAAAAGTGGACGGATGGTGGCAGGGATGGGGCGCAGGCTAGGGGCGCTAGTGTTGAGCTGGTGGGTCTTTTTTGTACCCCCCATTTTTCGTTTGGCTTGACGACGCTTGTAGCTCACTGTTGCCCTCTGGCGCATCTTTGCCTCCTGTCCCGCGACACGAGCCGCTCTCCCTCGCGCTCCGCATCTGCTCCGCCCAAGGCATAGGTGTGCCGGGCACGGAGGCGACACCGCGACGGCTGCACCAGCTGCCCGTGACACGGGGGGGCGGACGGCGGCACCGGGGCAGCCGCGTTCACGCAGCTGTGACGGTGGCATTGGGGTGGCACCGGCAACGCAAACACACCTGTCCATGACGCACTTTCCCGCGGTGGGGGTCGCGAGGTGTTCCCTTCTTATTCCTTGGCAGTGGGTTGCCACCATGGCCGGCGGTGTCGCGCTTGCGCCCGTTTCTCGTCGCGGCGACGATGGCGTCCACACTGCCGCCGGTGTGAGGCTGCTTTGGGGGCACCCGTTGCATTGATGCAGGCGCCGCAAAAGCCGTCGCGGGTGCCCCGGCCCCCCCCCGCAACGGCTTGCGGCCGGCCGCCAGGGGCGCCGTCGGCGGCGGGCGGCGGTGCCACGTGACGCGCCGGCCCTCCAGTCCAACCCCGTTTGTGGCCAATGCGGCCGCGCCGCGGGCGGTGGCTGCCCTCCGCGCAGACGCGGCCCCCGCCTGGTCTGCAACGGCGGCAGGCGGACGGGGTGCGCGCGTCGACGCGCCCCCCCGTCGGGGTGCGCATGCACGATGGCGCCGCGGGCGTGTTTGTCGCCGCGGTCGCGGCTGTCGAAGGCGGTGCATGCAGTGTGGAGCGGTTGCTGGTACGACGTTGGCGACGGCCGTCGGGGTGGTGGCCCGCCTGCCGGCGCGGGGGGGGGGGTGAGGGGTAGGGTTTCATCGTGTGCGTCTGCTGCTGCGCGCCCACGCTGCACATTCAAGTCGCCCACGGTGGCGGCGCCGGTGGCGGCCGCTGCCGTACCGGGCGGCGGTGAGGCTGTCGGCGGCGCGGGCGGCGGGGCGCGCACTGGCGGCGCATTCTTGGCGGGGGGGCGGCGGTATTCGGCAGGTGCCTGCTCCCCGCGGCCGTTCCCGCCGCCGCGGGGGGTGCCCCTTGCTCTGCCGATGCGGTCGTCGACGTGCCGTTGTGGCGGGCGGCGGCGGTCGTGCGGTCCGCCCCTGCCTCGATGGGCGCCCTGTCGGGCCGGCATGCACACGGACACCCACGGCGTCCTTTGCCCCCCTCCGCCTCTGTTTCCCTCTTTGTGCTACAAACACCTCGCCTCTGTTCCCCGACTGTTTGTTGGATCTCCCGCTCTCTTGCATGACGTCCATGGCCGTGGTGGCCGCTGCTTCCACCCCCTCCGCCTCTGTTACCCTCTTTGTGTCACAACCGCCTCGCCTCTGTTCCCTGACTGTTTGTTGGATCTCCCGGTCTCTTGCATGACGTCAATGGCCGTGGTAGCTTCTGCTCCCACCTCCACGCCCGCGCTCCCCAACGTGGACAGCCGCCGCCCCGCCATGGTCAGCATTGGCCGCGGCCAGCCGTCACCTCCAGCTCAGCACTCAACCGACGGCCGACGGCGGCTCGTGGCGGGCGGCGCCACAACCGCCGCCGCAACGATGGGTGAGGTGCTGCGCCGTCCGCGTGTCCAAAAGGACGCACGACGCGTGTCACTCTCGCCACTGGCAGAGTCGGTGCGGCGTGCAGGCAGCACGTTGCAGAGGAAGCGTGCGGTGCGCCATTCCAAGCGGCAGCGTGTACCCCTCACAGTACCCCAGCCGTCGTGCGTGCGGTGCGTCCCCCAGAGACACGCGTGTTTGGTGCTCTGCACGGCAGCTCTGTGATCTGGTGATCTAGAAAAGCCACCGCGCTGAATCATCCATGATGAGCAGCGTGCGAAACGCGTGGGGGAGCCGGGGCGAGGACCGCGCCGTCAAGAAAGAAGGGGCGCACGCGCTGGAGCGAGGACGGGAGGGAATTTTTCTGCCCCCACGCAGCGGACAAGCGTCAATAAACTTTCGACGTCGACCCGATGGACGGGTTTGTACTTGGGGGGCCCCGCGCGCAAGCCCCGGATCCGTTGGCCAACTCCCTCGCGGCGGACACTCGCGGCAGATGGTGAGAGCCCTTTGCTGCATCCATACACAATGGCGCATGACACCCCCCCCCGGGGGCCCCCGTTGCCACCAGGCGTCAACCGGTGGACGCGAGGCGGCTGGTAATCCCCCGACGCTTAGAGTGTCATGCGTCCCGATTTGGCCGTCTGCGGCCGCGACGAGGTGTTCACAGACCCGTCGACCTGGCGGCGGCGGGTGCTTGCACCCGCGATGGGGCGACCCGCAACGGCCTGAACAGCGAGGAGCAGACAGTGGTCGTTGCGGGCGCTGTGCGCAGAGGGGGTACGCTGTGGGTGCCTCCCCGGCTCGCCCCGCGACTTTTGACAGCGTGGCTGCTAACGCTCGGGGCTCGGCCGCAACGGCGCTGACAGAAATGTCCCCCGGAGGTTGACACGTGGGCCCCTGCTGTAAACGCACCGCCGCGTCCCGCGCCGCATGGATGCTCCCGCGAAAGCAGGGCGCCAAAGGGGTGGCCACCGCCCAAGGCCGTTGGCCGACCGGCTGTCACCGCGGTCAATTGAGCCCCCCAGTCGTTGTTGCCCGGCACGGGTCGCGGAGCGCCGTCCTGAATCCACGTTCCAAGGCCCTGCGGGGGGACTTTGGTCGCGCCACACCCGCCACGTTGCTGGAGAGAGGGGACCGGCTACCGGCGCGGGTCGCGCCGGCCCACCGCAAATCCCGAGCAGACACACGGCACGCCCGCCAATCCGTTGTGCACCGCCGCCAGAAACGGGGCGCACCGTCGCGGGTGCGCGTGCCATTTGACCGCCCGCGCAGTGCTGGCCAGAACCAGACGGCCGCTTGCTTGACAAGTGGCCAGCCCGCATCGTGGACGCGACCCCTGCTGTATTCGTGGCCGCAGCGCATTGCACCTGCCGCCGCCCGGACTCCCAACCACGACGGTGCTGGTTGCTGACGGTGGCGCGCCGCGCTGGTCTGCACGGGCGCCACCCCACACCGCGGCACGCGGCACGGCGTTGCTGGACTGTGATCTGGCGGCCGCGCCACAGACGGGCGCGGCGCCGGGTGGTCACCCCGTCGGGTTATCGCCCGCCCCCCGCTGAGCGCGTGTCTAGTCAGCGGCGGCGAGCTGGGGGCTCGGCACGGTCGTGGGGGGGGGTGTCGCCGCCATCCCTTACAATTGGCATTGGTCAGCTGGGCTGCCACGGCTGCCACTGCAGCCAACGGACCGCGTCCCACCGCCCATTTCTCCCAATGCCTCACCGCGCGAGTGCTTCGGCGGGGGCCCCGCCCGAGCCGTAGCGGCGCATGCAAGCGGGACGGCCAGGCGTGCATGCCTGGCCACCTGCCAGAAAAAACGGCCACCCGCCGCGGGGCGGCGGTCAGCAGCCGACCAAGCGGTGTCTCCAACGCCGCAAAAAAAAAAATAGAACGAGATCTGGGCGGGGCCCTTCTGAGAGGGTGACCTGGCGGCTGTTGCTGTTGCCCCGTTCTCGCGTCTGGAGCCCCCAGCAGACCGCACCGCACACACGGTGCGTGCGGGTATCAGGAGCGGCAGGGAATGACGGGCGGTGGCCGACCGGTACCGGCTTCGCTGCGCGGATCGCCCCCCCACCAGGCGCGTGGTGGGGCTGCCATGCGACGAGCGCAGAGGTACTGGCGGCAGTGTGCTGCAATCGACAGATCGGCGGGCGGCCACCCTGGGCGCGCGTGGCGCCCCCCCCCCCTGTCGTGCGGGCGGCGGCGGCGTGCCGCCCCCGCCTCGTGTCGGCCGCGGGGTCCTTTGCCACGACCCCGCCGCCCCATACGCCCGTGCGGAGGGGGCATGTGGAGCCGCCCCCTGCGGCGTCACTGCCTCCCGAGGGAGGCAGGGGGGGCGCATGGGGTGCAGCCAGCACACAGCCGCCGGCAGCGGACGCGCCATGGCGGCAAACGCCCCAGAATGGGTCCGCCCTCATTCTGCTTTTGTTGCTGTATTCTCCCCTGGCACCCGGTTTTGCAGCACTGCGTACGAGAGGGCGGCGGGACGAGCCGAGGAGGTTCGGCGTGCTCATAAGACGGGCACACAGACCGCGGCGACGCCCGACTGCCCCATTCGTGGCAGCAGCTCGGCCTACGTTGCCGTGGCACGCTGACGCCGTGTCCCCGGTGTCGGGCGACAGCGGCGGTCCCGCCGGCCACCGTCAGCTGCGACCGGACTCACGCGCCACGCGCGGTCGGGGTGTCGGCCACGCGCGCCCTGAGCGCCGCCCCACCCCCAGCCGCCCGTCGGCGTTTATCAACCCGACGCGGACGCGACGGCGAGGAGTCCCCGCGATCATTCCCCATTCCTTGCGACGCCTCCGACGCCGCCACCGCTCACGGGTGGCGCCGCCCGTCCCTTCACCCCCCCCCTCCCCCACCGGCGCGATGGACCGGGAGCATGAGGGCGCCTCCGGCGCCATGCCGCCGCTTCCCCGCGCCACCTCTGCGGTCGGCCACCGGGCGCCGTTTGAGGCGGTCGGGCGCGGCGGCTCGCCCGCGAGCGACGCGGCCGGCGTCTTCCCCGACGACTTCCCCCCCGGCAGCTTGTCGGGCTTTACGGCGGTGGAGCCCCCCAGCGGCGCCCTCTCCCTCCCCGACTCCCTCCCCGAGTCGGTGACCCGCCGCATGGCGGCGGTCCCCCCCCCGACGGCCGCCTCCTCGACCATCGGCGACGGCTCGTCGGTCGTGGACGACGACTCGGCGGGCGGCTCGACGCCCTCCCTCCGCTCCTACCACTCCCGCTCCATGTCCCTCTCCACGCCGGGGGGGGGGTCGGACGGGGGCCCCCGCCCGGGCTCCATCCGCTCCCGCGCCGCCTCCCGCGCGGCGACGCGCAGCAGCCGCCGCGCGTCGGCCGTCGGCGCCTCGTCGGCGCTGCTGGCGCCGGGGGGGGAGTACGCGGAGGACCTGCGCCCCAAGGAGCTGTGCATGTTTGAGTGGTCGGGCGGCGGGCGGACCGTCTTCCTCGTCGGCAGCTGGGACGGCTACGCGGACCGGGTGCCGATGGAGAGCGTCAAGACCGGGGCCTTTCGCGCCGCCGTCGAGGTGCCGGTCGGGCGCCTCGAGTTCCGCTTCATCGTCGACGGGGTGGCCAAGTACAACCCGGACCTGCCAACGACCGTCGAGGAAACCACGGGCGTGCGCGTCAATGTGCGCCACGGGGACGACACGCTGCCGCCGGGGGTGGCGGGGGGGGGCGTCGACGGCGTCGATGGCGGCAAGGCTCACATCTCCCGCCGCCGGCGCCTCATGTCGCGCATTTCAGGGCTCGACATGTACTCGCCGTACTCGATGCAGCACGCGGTCGGGATGCTCATCTTTCGGGTGTGCTACCTGCTCATGATCCCGGCAGGCGGCTACTACTTTTACTGGCTGATCGTGCGCGGCGGCAACGAGGAGGCCATTGCGTGCTGGGCCGTCTTTATCGTCGCCGAAATGTTGTCCTTCCTCTCCGCGCTCATTTCCCTCTTTGGCATGTGGAAGCCGGTCAAGCGCAAGTGGCGGTCGCTCGACCAGCTGCGGCCGGCGCTGCCCGAGTCCGAGTGGCCCACCGTGGACGTGGTCATTTCCCATTATAAGTACGTTATGGTTTGTGTGGTGCGCCCCCATTGGGTCCTCGTGCGCCCTCTCTTTGATCCTTAGGTGTTGTGCTTGATGTCACAGTTACTAACCCTCTCCTTTGTTGCATTGGCTGCGTCTTGGTTCGCGTCTGGTTTCTTTTTTCCTTTCTGGTCTTGCAGAGAGGATGTGGAGGGCCTGCGGCAAACCATTCGCGCGGCGATGCGCCTGGACTACCCCGCCCACCTGCTGCACATCATTGTCGGCGACGATGGGTTTTTCCCCACGTCCAAGATGGTGGAGCGCTCCGACATGGGGCTGCGCATGTACCAGACGTGCGTCGAGGAGGCCGGGTACGACCCACTTGTCGAAGAGACGATGAACGAGCACGGTACGTTTTTGGGGGGTTGTCCTTTTGGGTTTGTCCTCGGCGTGAGCGCGTCGGTGGGAGGAGCTTGGCTGGCAGTTTACTGACATGTCTGTGATGTGTTGTCTCCCAATCGTTGACGTGGTGACGGGCCTCTTCCTGCTCTCTGCTTGTCTTGTTGTTCAGGTCTCGTGGAGCACTACACGGTCAAGGCCGGCGACAACCTTCCCCGTCACGATTGCGCTGTTGAGGCTCACCAGGTACGTGGTCGGTTTCCGGGCCGGGTGAGAGTCTTGGTTGCGACAACGTCATTGGCGTTTGTTGGTCGCGTGGCGTGTCTGATTTTTGACGATTTGCGGGCATCCGCCAGTGTCGGCGGGGTGGACCACCCAAGACACCCGCTGACGATAGCCTGCCCTTTTTGCTTCCACCGTGCTGCCGCGTCCCCTGCTTTCGCACCGACGTGTCTGCTGTTCCAATGATTCCTCCCTCCTTGTACTTGATTTGGTACCTTGCACCCCCACGCAGTTTGAGTTTGGGCCGTACGGCGCGGACATGTATGCCCCCGGCGCCCTGCCGCGTCTGTCGCTCGTGGCGCGCGTCAAGCCGGCGGACGCCCACAACAAAGCCGGCAACATCAACAATGTGCTCAGCAACAGCAACGCCGACGGCAAGATTGTGCTTTTCCTCGACGCCGACATGAAGCCGGTCGAGAGCTACCTGCTGCGCGTCTTGCCGCTGCTGCTGGAAGAGCAGCGCACCGACTCGCTGCAGTCGCAGCTCGTGCAGACCGAGGACCCGGAGCTCGGTTCAGGGCAGAGCAAGTCGTGGCAAATCAACCGGGACGTCGGCTTTGTCGGCTGCCCGCAACGGTTTGCCAACGTGGCTGGGGACCACCCGGACTACTGCGCGGTACGTTTGGCGCTCAGGGTGTTGCTTGCACGTCACTCTTGTATTTTTCATCGCTCTGTCCATGCCACGGTCGCGCCGTGTCTATTTCACTTTTTTCCATCCGTGTACTGACGTTTCTTGTATTTTCTCCCGCTTCTGTCTCGCTCTCTCCTTTGGCTCACCTGCTCTGTACGTCTGGACTGTGTAGCATCGCAACGCTGTGTACTACAATGGCATTTGCACGGGTCGCGACGGCTTTGGCATGACCGATTTTGGTACGTTGGCCTGCCCGGCTTTTTATCGAATTTTTTCCTGTGGAGGTACTGCAGCGGGGTGCGACTCTTCGCGGACGGCATTCTGACCCGCCTCCTGCTCTTTTGGCCATTTTTCTGTTTCCGTACTTGTTTGTCGTCGGTGATTGCACTCGCAGTGGGCACGAACGCGTGCTGGCGTCGGGAGGTGCTGAACGAGATTGGCGGCTTTGTCTACGGGTCGGTGACGGAGGACACGCTGACGTCCAACGAGGTGCACCGCCGCGGCTACATCTCCAAGTACGCTGATGAGGACTTGTGCTGGGGGGAAGCGCCCGTGACGGTGGCCGCCGCGCTGCTGCAGCGGCAACGGTGGGCCAAGGGCGCCATTGAGAACGGCATGCGCATCTTCAAGGGCGCCGCCAAGGAGCGGAAGGCGATGCTCCTGAGCCGCGGCAAGCCGAGCGAACTGTCTGAGTTTTACGCCTACCGCCGGCAGCAGCGCAAGCCGAACAACTCGTTTGTGTCGACCATGTTTTGGTTGGACTCGACGCTCTACCCACTTCTCGGCTGGGGCGCCTTCGGTTATGTCTTTTGCGCGCTTTACTACCTCATCACCGCCGCGGCGCCCATCTCCCCGACGAGCACCTCCTCCCTGGCGGGCGCCTTCGTGACGTACTACGCCGTCCGCTACGCCGCCTTCTTCTCCGCCTTTTGGGACGTCTCCTCCAACGACGTGTTGCGCTCGCAGCAGTGCTGGTTCTCCTACAGCTTTGCGCACACGGTCGGCGTGTGGGACGCGCTGTTTGGGGGTTCCAAGCTCGGGTGGGTCGCCAACACGGGCCAGCGCCACCGCCGCTCGTGGCTCGAGTGGTTCAACATCCTCACCCTCGGGCTGCTCATCGCCGGCATTGTGTGGCGGCTCGTCGCCTTTATCAGCATTGATGAGGCGTGCGCGCCCTATGAGAACATTGGCGCCATCTTCTTTGGCGGCTACGTGGCGTGGATGATGGCGCCCGTCGCGCTCGTCTCCCTCAACGAGCGCCTATCCAGCGCGTCCGAGGAGGAGCGCGAGGGCAAGATGCTGCAGCTGCCAACGCCGCTCATCGCGGCCGCCGTCACCATCCTCGGTGTCGTCTTCCTGTCGGGCTGGGCCAACGCCCGCTGCGGCATTGAGGCCCGCGGCTGAGCGGCGGGCGAGTAGGTGGCTGTGCCCGGTCGGTAGCGACCGGGTGGTGGACGCCGTTGACCGGGCAGTGGTCGACGGCGGCCGCGCTGACTTGGTGGCACGCGCGCTGTACCGCGCGCAGTGCCCCACTCACATGGTGCCTGTGGGCGCCTCTCTTTGTATCTTGGATTTTCCGTCTTGACGGGCCTGCCCTTGTCAATAAAACCAATCCCAAGCTTCTTGCACGACGAGCTCCCTTCTGCGCGACGGCCGCGTGCACCGCGCAACTGCCGGCATAGACGGGTGGTGCACTTGCTGCGGCGGCTGCTACTGGGACGGGCGGAATCGCTGCGTCCCTTCCCTGTCTTTGTGAGTGCACGCAGCTCCCAGTCGATGCCGGTACGGCGGGGGTGCAGCAGCCTGCTTGCCCCCATAGACGCCCAGTGTCGCGCCCTGGCCCCCCCCCCCCCCCACCTCCACCCCTCCTTTCCCCCCCCGCCTGCCCGCGCTCGCGCATCGTCCTTCGGAGGCGGGGGTGGCGGAGCGCAGACGCAGCCGAGTCGATCACGACGAAGACGATGGGGATCAAAGCGTGTGGAATTCTTAGAATTCTGCTGAAAGACGCGAGCAGCTTCGTTCAGCCGGTAACAACTACTCTGGACGGCAGCGGTCGTCTTCGCGGTGTATCGGTGGCGGTCTGGCAGCCGCGACCAAGACACTTGCGCTGGCCCACCGAGTCGGTGTCTTGACGCCTCACCGAGCTGTACGGTTTGGCACCAAGCTGACAGAGGCCGGCCAAGCTGTTGCCATGGCCGTTGTGATTTCATTTCCCTGCCCCTGTGCGTCGTCCGCACGCCGTTGTTTGTGGGCGCTGGCGTCCACGCTCCTCGTCGCGGTCCTTGCCCCCCCTGTCGCTGGCCTAACCTTTTACCTGCGCGCTGGAGGGAGTCGGTGTTTTGTCGACGCCATTGCCCCTGCCACGCGTGTCTTTGGCGAGGTTTTTGTGACCGCCTCCCAAGGCGAGATGCCGGTGGACGTCCATGTCACGCATGTGGCCACCCAGGCACTCATGTACAAGAGAGAGAACGTTGCGCACGTCAAGTTTGGCTTCACAACCCCGTCCGGGTACGGCGCAGCTGGCCACGCGGCGCCTCGGGTGATTGACGGTCGAGCCGCCGAGGCCGCCCGAGCCAGCCGGGCTGACGGCGGTGGGACGGGGAGTGGCGGCGCCGCTGGCGTCGGCGACGGTGGCGGCGCCGATCGACACCGGCGGTCCCTGCAGAGTGTGTCCGAGGCGGAAGCCAAGGGAGCCATAGCCGGCGGCGACGCATGGGCGGACGAAGACCTTGCCGGGCTGGACGAGGACGACTGGGCCGACCCGGACGGTGACGCACCGCCGCCTGGCATCGACGGGAGCTATGGCGACGACGATGGTTTGTGGTCGACCGCACGCTACGAGGTGTGCGTGTCTCACAGCGGCGCCACGCAACCGGTCACCGGCGTCTTTCGGAGGGTGCGGCTGACGCTCGCGTCGGGCTCAGGGGCACACGACTTCGGGCGGTTGGCGCTCAAGCAGCATCTCGGCCACCTGGAGCTGGCGCTGCACGAAACGGTGTCCGAGCTGGAGGGCCTCCACTTGCGGATGGACGAGGTCAGGCGGAGAGAGGATAGCCTGTACCACATGAATGCTGCAACGGGGGTAGTGGTCGTGCGGGCAGGCACCCTGTGTGTTTTTGTGTTGACTCTCGTGGCGGTCCTACAGGGCTGGGCCGTGCGGAGGCACCTGAATAAGAAAAAGGTGCTGTGAGTGGAGGGCGCGTCCGTGTGTATTCCTAGCCTTTCCAGCTCGCCCCAGGTCCCTGCAAAATGGACTCGATAGCGCAAGCCCAGCATCACCGAAAGGAACAAGGCTCGCCCTGGCCATGCATACACCGTTACCGTCTGCCTCTTTCCGTGTCGTGGGACACAGCTCGTAGATTTTGTAACTCGTGTCGTGCGTACAATCGGCGCGTACAGTTACTCACAAGACGAAGTAGAATAAAGCTGACCCGCGAGACCGGCAGCGCCTCACTTTATGCGGGAAAATAGATAGCCACACCAAAAGAGCCACGACATGGACGCGCCGCCGGCGAGCCAAAAGGACTCGGCGACTACGTTTGCATCGCCGCGGACGCGTCAGAGAATGGGCCTGACGGCGTCACAGGTGTGCCGGGTACCAGAGCGTCGGCGTGCGCCTTGGCCTTGGGAGCGGAGGCAGGGGCTTGCACGGATACTGGCGGCCCCGCAACGACCGAGGACATGGCGTCACCAGAATCGTCGGCTGACGCTGCTCGGCCAGCGGCCGCTGCCACCATCGCGCCCTCGCTGGCAGGCGGGTCCGCCGCAATGTCGGCGGCGCCGCTTTCCGGCGCACTCGGCGGCGTTGCCGGCGAGTTGGCACTCCCCGCTGCCTGCGGCGACGTAACACCAACAACGTCCGTGCCCGGAGGCACTGACCCTGTCCGCGTCCCGTTGTTCATCTGCATCGCCAACAGTGGCGGTGGGGGCGCCACCGACGACCTCGACGGCTTATCCCCGACCGCAGAACCTTCCGAGGATGCGTTCGGCGCCTGTTTTGGTGGCGGACGAATGACGTTGCGCACGTCCGGGACATCCCGCATTGTCAGCACCTTGGCCAGCGTCTTGTCCAGCTCCCCGTCGGTCTCGTCGTCGATAAAGTCAAGGATGTGCACCGCATTCTCAGGCTGCATGGCGTACGAAATGGGCGAGTTGTCGACAATGATCACCTGCTTCACGTCCCGGCCGAGGCGAGTGAGATCCTTGACGAAAACACCCCCCACCATCACGCAATGTTCCCGGTACAGCCGGCCATGAATCATGTCCGCAGGGTGGGCACCGTTGATGACCGCCGCTGACGCGGATAGCTCGTCTAGTACGGGGTCGGCGTAGAGCGCGAGTGAAGCCGTGAAGACAACCACCTCAAAAATGTCCGCCACGGCCGCCAGGAACTCGTCCACACGGGGGCGCTTGCGCACGTAAGCGACCGCCGGCTCGCCACTAATGGTCAGCTGCAGCGTCAGGTGTGCGTCCGCCAAGTACGTGAAAGACGAATGGACGAGGGTCTCGTCCAGGTCGAGCACGAGCGTCGGCCGAGCCGCCAGAGATCCGACCGCGGGGGGGAGAAGCGGGGATGCGGGCGTAAAGGTGGGAGGGAGCGCGAGGAGCTGGGCCATCAGCGATGAGTCGCTGACCGAAAGGGGTGCGGACGGAGCCGGGGACGCCGCATCCAGCGGCTGGCGCTTGAGGAGGCGGTGGAAGAGGCGGTGTAGGAGGGTCTTCTTCTTCTTCAACCCTGCAAGTCCGAGAACACCGCACGCAAGCAACAGACGGGCAATGGAAAGAGACAGAGCCAAAGTGCAGCGAGGGAGCAACGTCAGACCGTGGCCTCGCGTGCGAGCAGACAAAGGACCGAGGCAAGAAAACACTAGATACGGCCGACCCACGAACATCACAAGGCCAAGTAAGCAGAAAAACAGCCGAGCCTGGCGCGCAATGGCAACGTCCATACCTTCCGAGTCTTCACCATCCTCCTCGTCCTCTTCATCCGCCGCCCCCGCATCGCTCGCAGGCAGCACAGCTGCTGCGCCGCCGCCCGACTTGGGCGACGCGGAAAATAACCGCACGAGCGCCGACCGGCGCGGGGACCCCGCTCCCCGTGGCGAGTTGATACTGCCAGCTGCACCCGACGGACCCCCACCGCTTGGCGGTCGAACTGTCGGCACCACGCTGTGGATGATGCCCGCGAGCGGTGGCGCCGACGAAGAGGGCGACGTTGATGCCGCGGGCGCCGCCGCGTTGGCAGAACCACACCCAGCAGAGCCATTGGCCCCAGTCCCCGCGCCGGCCGCGCCGTTGCCGTCAGCCGCCGGCGGAGAAACGGGGGAGGCGGCGACGGGTGAGTCGCTGAGGCCGTCCCCACCGAGAACCGACGTCGGGGTCGTCAGCGGCACGGCAGGGATACTCTTTCCAGGCGGTAGGCCCGACTTCAGAGCCGCGCCACTCCCGGTTGGGGCCGTCCCATTCAGCAACGATGCGTCGAGAGGCGGCACGACCGGCGTGGTGCCTGTCATAGCAGCGAGCGGCAAGCGTCCGGGACGGACCAGAACCGACCCACCTGCGCCGCCGGCACGCACTTCTCGCAGTGCGCCTACGAGCGAGAGTATGGGAGGCAGAACGACCGGCACCACCACCCTGTCAACCCCAACGGGTTCCCGCGCGAGGCGGGAGCAAGAACAAAGAGCGCGACACCTCACAGGCGCAGTAGCAGGAATTCGATGGGAGACACAATGGCGGCACGAGGGCGCAGATGCTTCAGGCGGAGCTACCAGTGAGGCAGAGTGCGCCTCCGTGCCAGGGAGGCCGGGTGGGGGAGGGGGAGTGGGGACAAGCCAGCAACAATCGCGTCGCCTGCAATCGCCCAAGACGAACGCCCTCCGGCGGGGGGGAGGCGGCGGGTGGACGGTAGAGGCGGGTTGAGGGGGGGGAAGGTACAGTTTGGCCCACCAAGTAAAGTGCGGCTACCGCCCACGGACCGTGGCGGGCTAGACAGGGGCAACGGTGAGGCGCGGAACCACGGCCTGCCACGCCAACCGATGGGAGCGCGGCGTGCGTGCCCTGCCTCTGCCGCGTCACCACCCCCCACCGGGACGGTGGAGCCGGGATGCCCGTAGCCGCAGCGAGGCAGCGGCGTCCCGCCCAGGCCGCTCCCCTTCCGTGCACGAAAATAAACAACACCGGCCCCGCGGCGCCGTGTGCCTCGGCCCACGGATAACGGTGTTGCTGTACACCGCCACGACGCGGGCGTGGCCGGCGGTGGGCGCGCAAGAATTGCACACCGGACGACGGGGACAGATAATGAGTGCACGGGCAACGACGAAAGCGGGGGCGGGGGCGGCTCCACCCGGTGAGGAGGCCGGGGGAATGGGGGGACACGTGGGGGGGGGAGGGGGGGGGGGGAGGGGAGTGGCAGTGGCGCGGGAGACGCGGAGCGCTGCGCGTACAGCGGCGGCGGTGGGGAGGCGGGAGGAGGGCGCTCCAGCTCCCGCCGCCGGCTCGCGCGGGAGGCACGCGCCGCGAGGCGGGGAGCGGGAGATGGCCGAGGCAGCCGGCCAGCACGGTTTGCTGCGTGAGCGCGGGCACGGCGAGCGGGGGGCGGCGCAGCGCCAGTGGGTGGGGGGGGGCCCCCCCGCGCGCACGCTGCAGCGTGCCGCACACCGGCCACGCAGAGCTCAACCGTTTTAGACGCGATGTGTCTCGCCCGTGGCGCTGGTTGGCCCGCCGAGGAGCGCTGCAGTGGGGAGCGGTCCATTTGGGCGAGAGGGGGGTCCCGCCAAGGCCCCGCTGGTGGGCATTGGTGACACCATTGGCGGCCGAAAAACTGGGGCGACACGACCGAGGCGTGCGGGGGCGCGGGAAGATAGGTCTTTGAATTGAAATGGACATGATACTATAGTGGACCCCGCCTTTGGCAGGTTGATAAATAGACGCCAGACAAGTGTACAAGAAATACAAGCGGGCGTGTAGTCGGCCGTCGAAAGTGCAACGATCCCGCCGTGATCGCTGTCCGCGCCGCCCCGCGTCCGCGGCACCCGCCACTGCTGCCCCTCGTGCCGGCCGGGTGGCGGTGCCGCCTGTTTGCACGGGTCCCGCCCGCTGCGCGTCCACGACGGGCCCCGCCGACGGCCTGTCTGGCCGTCTCCCGCGCGGCGGTACCGCTCGCTTGCGCGGGTCCCGCACGCTGCCCCCACGGCCGACCGCGGCGACGGCCTCCGGAACGAAGGGTGTCTGCCTGCTCCCCTTTCGACGGCTATCTGCCTGTCCGCGTCCCGCGCCCCCACCTTATCCCACCCTCTGCCCGTGTCGTGGCTTTCGGTGCGCGCGGTGGCAGTCTGCGAGGGGGTTTGCTTGTTCGCCTGCCGCCCCTACTACCATGTCGCCACCGGCGTCCGCCGCCGTCGCCGCGGCCACCGCCGCCACCGGCGCTGCCGCTGTCGCCACCGGCCGGGAGCCACCCCTATCGCGGCGGCGGCGGCGGCGGCTGACGTCCCCCCCCCTCTCCCCCCGCCTCGCCTGCGGCCCGCCCGCGTCCGAGGCGCGCAGCTCCACGGCCGTCGATGATTCCCGCCAGTTGTTTGGCTCGATCCAGGCTACGGTTAAAAATGGTGATATTTTTGAATTCGTGCTTTTGTAAAAATTTTACCACCAAGGTATTCGTCTGTCCAGCACCAACCAATAGAATTCTGGCATTGCGAGAGATTTTATGACTCAGTAATTTTTGAATAGCCAGGGATACGATCGAAACTGGCTTTTCGCCGATGCGGGTACGTGCGTAAATTTCTTTAGCTCCTTCCACAGCAGAAGTCATGGCAACCCTGATATGATCTCCGGTTAACTTTAGACTGTGGCACTTTTTGTAGGCTTCGCGTAATTGTCGTAGAATTTCCCGCTCCCCCACTACTAGAGAATTCATAGAAGCAGCGACTTCAAAAAGATGATTTAATGCTTCACGTCCTTCGTATTTCTGAACCTCATCCAGCATCGCTAGATCGACAGAACTATTAACATTCTGAAAGAAAGAATTAACGAAAGAACTATCTATTTTTTGATCCGTGTAGAAAAAATACGTGATCCGATTGCAAGTAGATAGGTACATTATCTCCTCTACCTCAAGTCGTTCTTTTAGGGAAAACAAATGAGCGGGTAATTCGGTATCCTCACAGGAAAAGGCGTAGTGCCCCAACGTGTTAAGTTTGACATTGTGATGAGTAACCGTTAAAATTTTATAGCCTCCGATCATTAAGTAAGGTTTCTTTGGTAGCTAGAGGTGTTAGCTCCGACTACAAAAGTAAAGTTTACAGCTAGATTTTTTGTCATAATACTGTGATAAGTAGAGGGCAGTGAATCAACTTATTCCGTTATAGCTAGATTACGGACAAAAATTTACTTGATGATCACTTTTTCTGCCGCATTAACAAATAAAGTATTGCCCAGTTTTTCGTAACCATCAAATACATCTATTCCTTTCTGCTTTATGGTTTCTCCTCTAAATCCCAAAATAATCAAGTCTGCGTCCTGTGATTTTTC
>ENA-ORXT01002902-ORXT01002902.1-marine-metagenome-genome-assembly--contig:-NODE-2902-length-19724-cov-10.624625_pt1 | contig 19724 bp, 18 predicted proteins | sample MGYA00237868_ERZ511482 | MGnify/ENA metagenome assembly ERZ511482
TTCAGCAACCTTGATCGTTTTAGCTTTAAATATTCCTGCTTCTATGATGCTGCCATATACTTCTGCCACGGTGTTTAGAGCTTCTTTATCTGAGGCTGCGACTATTTTCAATATCTTCGTTAGGGTATGTTTTTTATCCCCTGGATTAATTCGCTCTGGAGAATAACCTATCTTAAAATCCTCACCGAGTTTAAGCCCCGACTTCAATTCTAAAATTGGGAGGCAATCCTCTTCCGTACAACCTGGATATACGGTGCTTTCAAAAACGACATAGTCTCCTTTTTTTAAGGCATTACCTACAGTATTTGATGCTCCTAAAACGGGCTTTAGATTTGGTACTTTATAATCATCGACAGGTGTTGGTACCGCAACTACATGAAAATGAGCTTTTTTAAGCTCAGCAGGGTCTGCGGTGAAGAGAATATCACAACCATCAAAGGCTGTGGATTCTAGTTCATTCGAAGGGTCTACCTTGTTTTTCATCAACTTCACCCGTTCTTCATTTATGTCAAACCCTATCACCTTGAATTTTTTTGCAAACTCTAATGCAAGCGGTAAGCCTACATACCCAAGACCCACTACAGAGATGATCTTATCCTTATTTTTAAGTGCTTCTAACATTATTTTATATTTCTTTGGTCCACAGCAGTAATGCATCTGGATTCTCTTTCAGCCAATTAATTTTTTCTTTTTCTTCTTTAGAATAGGTTATATATCTGATTTTTCTGTCTATTAGTTTTTCGGTTTTTTTAATCAATTTTATCAAAAACTTAATGTCTATAGAACCGAGAAAAACTAGATCAATGACCTGACTATTTATACCAAGGGCAAAATCTCCAACTACATAAACATTCTCCACATCTCCTAGGCGAGTTATTACTTTGTCTATTATGGTATCAAATCCTATATTCTTTAAAATGATATTGTGGACTTCATTGAATAAAGGGTGGGAAGTATTTGCTCTAAATAATTTTTTGTTGCCCTTTGTTTGAGAAACAAGCATCCCAGCTTTTTCAAATCGGTTTAGCTCAAGCCTTATAGCATTACTAGATTCTCCAAATTCAGATTCTAATCCTCTTAGGTAGGAAGTGTTCTTACTATTGAGGAAGAACTTCAATAGTAATTTTACCCTTGTTTTTGATGATATAAGTGTCTCTAACATAATGAGTAATTATACTACTCGTTATCTAGACACAATATTGTACTAAGCCCACTAATTAAGACATTATATTTGAGTAGACTTTTTTCACAATAACAAAAAGAACACCCAAAAAGCTACCTAAAACCAATCCCAATATAAGGACGCTAAATATTCCTGTTCTGGAGTTATCCAAAGGTAAATAAGGTTGGTCAAGTACTTGAATAAAAGGAGTTTTACTTCTTAATGCGAAATCTGCTATTTCAAGATTTTTTTTAGCTTCTCCTAATGCTGTTGCAAGAATGAATACTTCTCTTTGATATTGACTACTTTTAACCTTGTCCCTTATTTTAAATAGCCCTTGGTTTGTGTCTTGGAATTTGGCTAACGAGTATTCATTTGATGCTAAAAGATCATTAATTGAGTCATGTTTGACCTTCATCAAGTCAAAAGTCTGTTGTTGTTTTTCTATAGATTTTTTAATGTAAAAATTGCTTAACTCCTTGAATATTGAATTTGTAATATCTAGTGAAAGCTCGTCATTATAACTTGAAGTGCTAAGTTTCATAATCCCAGTCAATTCTCCAAACTCAGAGTTTACTATGCCGTTTCCATCTGCTTTGCCAAATAGTACTGCGATTAATTCTTTTAAAACATATGTTTCAATCTTATCATTAAAATCAATTGTGTCTTGTGTGAATCTGTGTGATTTTTGATTTAATTTTCGTTCATAATTAACAAATGGTCTTTTATACCAATTTATGTGGACCCACTCATCAATTGTATCAAGGGAAGTAATCAGATGATTACCAATAAAATCCTTTTTTCCATTAATAGTAGATTTTTTCAATAGTATTTTTTCTCCTATTCTATTGGATTTAGATATTTTTTATTTGTTTATTTATTTCTATATCATTTCTAAAAGGAAATACACACAACTCAGCAGCAGTTATTTGCACAATTTATCCCGTTCGCAGTAAAATAAAGCCACCCTATTATGAAACAATTACTATTACTGTTATTGTTACTACCCACCATTACCCTTGCTCAATTTAGTTCCTATGAACAAGATTGTCAAAAGGTTAATAAAATATTGGACGAAAAAGAGGGGAAGAAAAAAGAAATATTAGAAGAGAGTTTAGATATTATTAAGGCTATGTTGGACCTGACGTTGGAGCAATTACACGCACCAGAAAATATAGAAGATTTTAAATTAAAGTTAGCTACTTATCGCATTTTGGTAACTATCTATAAAAATGCTAAAAACCAAATACCTTTTTATCAGGAACGGGTCAGGCTATCAGAAAAAATGAAGGAAGACTTAGTCAATTTAAAAATTGTTCAAGAAAGTTCTAATAATAATTATAAAGTCTATAGGAAGAAAATTGGTTGGCAGCGCACTATAAATAGCTATAAGCGAGTTTATCGGGACTCCGAAAGAGCGCAACGTTTATTGTCGGCTGACATTCGAGAAATTTTGAATAATGTGTATGAGAAGGCCTATCGAAAAGATCTAGTCGGGGAGTTTATCAATTATTATAGCTTAACTGTAAAAGGGATAGATAAGTTGAAAGTTCAACCAACTAGAGATACTTTGAATGACATTATTAAAGATACTGAGTCGAGCCTAAAAAAGTTGTCTGAGAGTATGGAAATGTTGACGGATACATTAGACAGCTTAAATGGACAAGAAATAAGTTTAAAAAAACAAAATAAAGAGCTTAAAAGTCAACTAAAGAATCAAAATATAGAGATAAAAAAACAAGAAATATTATTGAATCAACAAAAAATGGAAGAACAAGTTTTAGCGAATAACTTGACGGTGCTTCAAGCGGTTGTAAGTGAACGTACAAACGCATTAACACAAGCTAAAGTTTCTTTTTGTTCCTTACAAAAGGAAATGCAGAAAACCGAAAAAGCAATGGAACTAAAGAAGGCTTCCTTCTTGCTAATAGCGGAGAAAAATAAACGCTATTCTGTGCGTAATGATAGTTTGGAGCAAGTTAAATTTGATTATGAACAAGAAATTTCGGAGTTAGTGGTCATTAAACAAAGGAAGAATCAATTGAGTTTGATTTTATTATTGTCTATCGGTGGGCTAATTGGGTTTAGCTACCGCCTGAAGCAAAGTAAGGATATGTCAAACGTACAGACGAGTTTAATGCAAAAATTGAAAGTGTCTAATCGTCAATTAAAGGATAAAACCGCTGAATTAAGACTATCTCATAAGGAGTTACAACATCGAACAAAAAATAACCTGCAAAAAATCATCAATTTAATTTACTTGAAAAAATTCTCAATTAGAGATAAACAAGCTAGAGGGATTTTAGAATTATTACAAAATGAATTGGATACCATTGCCTTGATTCACCAAAAGCTATATGTAAAAGAAAATCAAAAACTCACAACAGTAAACGTTGCAGACTATGTGGACGAATTAGTTAGATGTATAGTAGGCGAGGCGGCTGTCATACAAACAAATGTGGAAGATATTTATATAGAAATGGACAATGCAGTAGAGATAGGATTAATTCTAAATGAATTAGTTACCAATGCCTGTAAATATGGTTTTAAGGAAGTCGATAAACCTAAAATTAGCTTAGATATTTATGTACAAGACGAATTTATATTTATAAATTTAAGGGATAATGGACTAGGTTTTCCTGACGGTATTTCTATTGCAGAAAATGCTTCGTTTGGGCTTATGGCTATTGCGGATATTGTTAAAAGGCATAAACACAAAGGTAGTAATTTGCAATTATTTAATGATAATGGCGCAGTTGTAGCCCTGCAATTACCTTTCGATAAAAAACGCAGCCGTTTGGCTGCTTAGTAATAAAGGAGAAGTAGATGGGATAGGTTTTTTTAGAGGGAGTGAATTTGATTTGCTTTTTTGCAAAAAAAATCAAATTCATTCCCTCTAAAAAAACCTATCCCATCTACTTTTATATAACCTCAACCACAATAATAACCTTATGGAAAATATTAAACATATTAAGTCAGTTTTAATTTTGGATGATGATACCGTGCAAGCTAGATCATTAAGTTATGAATTAATGGATATTGGCTATGAGATAACAGATGTCACTTTTAATGGAATTGATGCCATTAAATCGGCACAAAGAAATCAACCAGATATAGCCTTGTTAGATATTATATTGGAGGGGCAAGAATTAGAAGGAACGGACGTCGGTAGAAAATTAAGAGAGATTAGTGAAGACATCATCATTATTTATGTCACCGCACACCCTACAGACAAAAACTTCGAAAATGCGCTGTTATCAACCCCTAGTGCATTTATAGAAAAACCCTATAGAATACGGGCTTTAAATAGAGAAGTAGAGTTAGCGATTAATAAAGCCTTATTGCAGAAAGGGCAATTTGCGAAAGCGGAAATAGAGCGTAACGAAGGAGAGACCGAACAAGTATTGCCGAATGATTTCAGAGTATTGTGTTTACCCCAGTTTTTAAAAATAAAAAAGGATGGTTTTTATGAAAATTGGCCGATTGAGGAGATACATTACTTCGAGGCAGATAGTGTATGGACGACGGTCTATGCTTTGGGTAGGAAAATTGTTGTAAGTATAGGTTTGGGTAAATTGGAAAAATTACTAGGCGCGTATCCTTATCCTGCCTTAATTAGAGTACATAATAGTTATCTCATTAATCTAACTCAGATTCAACAAATCAAGGTTACCCCAAAATCTGGAGGTTTTATTATTATGTCAGACGGTACCAATATCAATGTTTCTAGAGGCTATGTACAGCGATTTTGGAAAGGCTATTTTAATTACTTTGGCAAGATGCCAGATGAGTAAGGAATGCTGTAATAATAAATGTTTATTCTTGGGTAGATTATTTTGTTCTTAGTTTTCTCTTTGAAAACAGGAGTTATCTCCATATAATGACTGTTTTCAAAGAGGAAAACAAGGACAAAAGAATCAGCCAAGAATGAATATTTATTATTACAGCATTCCTAAGTATAAGGATTGAAGGATTTAGGGATTGCACGTTATTTAGTAAAGTGTCAGTAACAAAAGCATTTTGTCAACTACAAAATAAATTACGTAGGTAAGAGACAATACGAATATCTTTGGGTCATACTATAAAAACCAAATGAAGGATCCCCAGAAAACAATATAAAAAACTGGTAAGTAAATTTTTAATAATGTATAGTAAAGGCACAGAGTTGCATAATAAGCGATTTTATCAACTGAGTGTCTTTGCTTGCTTTATTTTGGAATTAAAATTAACACGCTGCGGCTTCTATATCTCCTTCAAGTGAAAAACTAAAATCTTAATCATTAAGCATAAATATTAAAAGGTACTTTCTTTGTTGAAAGTGCCTTTTTTTTATCTATAATAGCGGGTAATTCTGAGTACTCGGGAGGCAGAAAACTTTTTTAGAGGGAGTTAATTTGATTTGTTTTTTTGCAAAAAAACAAATCAAATTAACTCCCTCTAAAAAAGCTATTCCATCTACTGTTTGCTTAAAGCCAAATTAAGTGTTTAAACAAATATCCCCCGTTTTGTTATACACTCTATTTATTTCTGGGCTCTTTTACTGATTGAAAATTTTGGCACACGAAATTAGCAACTTAAATTATAACTTAAGATAAAAAAAGAATATTTATTTTTAGGCAATTTTTAGCACAAAGAAGCGTAGGATTTTTCTTAAAAACGCCCTTTTTTGCTACCTAAACAAATAAATTATATGACACAAAAAAACGAAATATGCTACGGTCTTAAAGCTATTGTAAGCCTAATAATTTTGTTGTTTTTTAATTGCATGATTGCGGATGTTTTAATAGCACAAGATAAGCTTGTCGTCATACAAATTGAATTGGAGGGAAATAAGCGAACGAAAGAGCGGGTAATTTTGCGAGAGCTAGATTTTAGTATAGGGGATACCTTGTCTTTGAATAATTTAAGTGTTCGTTCGGAAAGCAATGAGCAATTAGTAATGAATACTAGCCTTTTTACAGAAGTACAGATTGAGTTCATTATAATAAAGGGGCAGCAAGCAAAGGCGCTTATTACCGTAAGAGAATTTTGGTATATTTTCCCCTTGGTCCTTTTTAAATTGGCGGATAGGAATTTTAGTATTTGGTGGACGGAACAAAATCGCTCTTTAGAAAGAGTGAATTATGGGATGCGTTTTTTTCATCATAATCTGACGGGTAGGAGAGATAGGTTGCGCTTAATTACGCAAGTAGGCTATCTAAAACAAATTGATTTGGCTTATGATTTACCAATGGTAGGGGATAAGGAAAATTTAGGCGTCTTTGCAGATATACATTTTTCTAATCAAAAAGAGGTGGCCTATATTACGCAAGACAGTAGACTGAAATTCTTTAAAGAGGAAGAAGAACCTATTTTATTAAAACGTTTTAGGGTAGGCGCAGGGCTTACTTATCGTGATGGTATTTTTAAATACCATACAGGCAAATTATTTTACAGCTCTAGTTGGATTGGTGAATCTATCGCAGCCTTAAACCCAGCTTATTTTTTAAATGGTATCAATCAACAACAACATTTTACGCTCCAATATGATTTTACGATAGATAAAAGAGATGTAAAAGCCTATCCAATAAAAGGCTATCAAGTTTCCTTATTTGCACAAAAAGATGGATTTGGATTTAAACACGAAGATGTAAATACGCTATCAGCAGTAGCTTCTTATGCTCGATTCTTTCCTTTGGGCAAACAACAAAAGCACAGTTTTGGGGCGAAACTACAAGGCCGATATACCTTCAACCGTTCCGAACAACCTTATACGCACATATCTGCCATCGGCTATAGTCCCAACGTTCTTAAAGGCTATGAATTCTACGTGATTGATGGCTTAGATTATGTCTATCTAAAAACGCACTTCAGGATACGCTTGCTAAAAAAAGACATTAATTGGGGGAAATGGGTGTTCTTACAACAATTTCGTTACATGCCCTTAAAAATATTCTTTACGATTAATAATGATGTGGGCTATGTGAATGCACCTTACAATAAAGCCAAGAGTACCTTGAGTAATGAATTCCTATGGGGTAGGGGCGTGGGTATTGATTTTTTGCTGTATTATGATAAGTTGTGGCGCTTTGAATATAGCTTTAATAATTTGGGAGAGCGAGGTTTGTTTTTTTCTTGGGAGTTGGCATTTTAGTAAGGAAGGAAAAAATAAAATTGATAGGCTGAAAAATTCGTAAGTACTTGAATCATTGTGTTATACCTCTTGGGGATAACATAATTTAGTGCAATTAGAATTATGTTATCCCCAAGAGGTATAACACAATTACTAATCAAGATTGAGAACTAACAGAATTTAGCAATTAGTCTTTGTTATCCAATCTATTGCGTACCAAAGACTAATTGCTAAAGTTGAGTTTAATGTTAGCCTTTCTATTCATTTTTATACATCCAACTTGGTTGGTGATTCGATAATCTATTCTCTTTAGAAGGAATATTTGGTTTCATTACCGCTATTAAGCGTCGAAATAAATTAAATGTTTTTTTCATGATTTAAACATTTTTAAAAAGTTAACAAAATTGATTTTTATTCTGTATAGAATAAGTTTTTACAGTTGATGTAGCTTTACAATTCTCCCTACTATGAGCAAGTATATAAATATTCCTTATTGGTTTATACTTACTTTGATTAAGAGTAGTAGTAAAGAACTTTAATTAAAAAGTATTTGACTATTAATTATAATAGTAATACTATTAATTATCACAATAATACAACTATTTTGTATAATAATACAATTATTTTTATTTTATTTGCTATTATTTTAAAAAATCATAAAAAGAAGTCTCAAACGATAGTTTAAAGGCAAACGAGCTGCTGTTTGATAAAAAAGGGCAATTATTAAAAGGCAGGAAGCTGAATGAACTAAGCAATCATCTTGACAATGTTCTTGCGGCGGTGACGGATAGAAAGCAGCCTTCTCGAGATTGAAAAATTTCGTTTTTCAATCCCTATCTTATATATTTCCAATATGTCTGCTTATCCATACTTATTGACAATTGCTTTCCTAGGAATTTTTTCGCTCAGTTATTAAATGCTTAAATTACGAAATTTTCTAAAGCGCAAAAGCATACATCTACTTTGTTGTATTTGGTCTGGGTCTGGTTGTTGTTGATATTTGGGGGGATTTTGTATTCTTTGTTTTTGGCAGGAGTACTAAATACATAAAAAATTCACCTAACTGTGTCAAGCAATTTTTAAAAAACTGAATTTCAGCTATTTAATTTTGTATAGATACAGTTAGATGAACAGTTTCCTATTTTTAAAGTAGACTAATTATTTGATGGTCAACATTAAGTTGACCATCAAACAATCTAAACATTCAAGATTTATCGAATCATCACTGTCTTAGTAGTCACTTTCCCGTTTTCAGCTTCTATTCTTACTAAATAAATACCCGGTGCTTGTTGGCTAACGTCTAATCTAGTAGTAGCATTAGCATCTGCTGTATTGGAAGAACTAACAACCGCTCCTCGTGCATTGATCAGACTAACTGTGAATTGCTCCCCTACGATATTTTTAACATCGACAATCAAAACATCTCTAGCTGGGTTTGGATAAAGAGATAGTTCAGTAGAAGAAGAATTAGGTGTTAATTCTAAGTTTGTATTCTCTTTCGTATTAGTATCGGTATCAAAAGCTAATACTCTTCCTGAAACCGTATTGTCAATAGTTAAACGTTTTTTAACATCCACATCTTTCTGAATCTCACAAAGACGTTTCCAAGAACTGCTATAGTACCTCACTTTTATCCAATATCTTCCTTCTTTTAAACTAAAGCTTTTATTATTGCTATTACATTTTCTACATCCTGCTACTTGTTTATTTTTATCGTCCATGATTATCACTTCGCTGACTGGTGCTTTTTTCAATCCAGTTACTTTGATTACACCTCTTGAAGTACTTACTTTAATATCTTTACAATCTGGTGGACAAGCTCCTGAATTCACGTTTTGGGTAGTATTTTTACATCCCTTTACTTGCCAATCCTTTACTTTCTTATTATCTTCTACTGTTTTGAACCAAAATTTTTGACCATTAACAGCATCTACATGGGTGGTCTCCTTAGGATTAATATGACCTACTTGTGCGTCTCTTCCATTTCTTTTGGTGAAAATGTTTAGGCGATTACATCCTGTATTCTTGAAACCAATCCGTACCCCACAATTTGCCGTACAACCTTTCGTATCAATCATCTGTGTTTGATCTTTACAATTCGGTACTTTCCAATCTTTTACTTTTTTCCCATTTACACGTACAATAAAGCGCTCTCCTTTAGTCGCATCAAATTCCGTTGTTCCATTATTGTTAACAACTGCTTTATTGCTTTCTTTACCGTTTTTTACTCTAAATACTTCCATGCGATCACAGCCTATGTTCTTAAACCATACGCGTAATTTACATTCAGTATAAATAAACTTTAAAGAATTTTATTTAATCATTGGACAATCCAAATGCATTATTTCTGTGTTTATTTATATACTTACTCTAAAACTGGGTACGCAAGAATTATTCAGCATTGTTGATAGGACCAAACATTTGATTAGAAAAATAGTAAGTGGGTAAAATTAAATGGTGATTTGTTTCTAGCGGTTTAATTATTAATTGATTATTCACATTAGATATTGACTATCATTACATTGCAAAATGCAAAAAGATACCCTTTTCAAGTCTTGCAACTTGATGATAGTCAACTTCTAATGTGAATAATCAATTAATAATTAATTAAACCAATAGGTAGTTAGGGGGGAGTGAATTAATAGATGGGAAAAGTGTATAGGATGGGAATAATGAAATTATATTAAGTAGTCTATAATTTTTTTTTTTTACAAACTCCCTTAGAAGCAATAAAAGTATCACCTTTTTTCGATATATTAAAATGTTTCCATACTAAACTTGTTCTTTTCTTCAAAAATTCTACTGGAAAATCTATTTTATTATAACCGATGTCGTGACGACGACCAGTTTCGCCTCCTCCCGTTGGTGGTTCAGGTGGTTCTGGTTCTCCGTCCCAATCTGGGTCTTGAAAGTGCTTATGTGCTTGTACAAAATCGTAAATAGTAAAATAATCTAACCGAATCCAAGGAGCGTAGCTTCGCAGGCTGACCGATAATAGCAACGATATGCCAAATTTTCAGAATTTGGCATATCTAAATGCAAGAATATTAGAGATTTACGCAAAAGTTAAATTTGCCAAATTCTGAAAATTTGGCAAATTAGCCCATTCTCGGTCAGCCTGTTCGGCAACGTAAAATCGTGCGGCAGAGGTTGCCGAAGCTACGCTCCTTTGACGTGGTTCCATATCCCATTCCTACAGACGTTGTCGGAGCTACGCTCCTATATTTCACCCAAAAAAACAAAATATATTTGAGCCTGATAATTTACAGTCTTAATAAATTTGGAAGATTTAAAATACCCCAAACGTGGAATCTGCCAAATAAATTTGGCGATTACGTGGGACACAACATACCCGTTTTATCATTTTTTTAGCGGATTCGCTAGTAACATTTTATTAGGCTTGTTTTTTGTTAGCTAACAGATAACAGTACCTGCGCTTGACAGGCTGCGACCAAAGACTAAAGTCCAGTGTAAGTTATTGATGAAAAAATAAAGAACCAAATGTAAACTTCCCTACCCAATTATTTACATTATATATACTTGCTATAAACTGCTCCCTCCAACTCCCCAAGATAAAAATATGGTGGATTTTATTAGTCAATCGGATAATAAAAATCTGGAATTTAAATCAATTCAAATAATAATTATAGCACTACTATTTTAAATGGATATTTTTCAAAGAATAAACAAGATTGAAACGAATCTTGAAGGGTTGACAATGGAGCGCATAATGAATTTTCCGATAATAGAGCATGCAGGTTCAGAGGAATTCTACTTAAAAGAAGTCTTTAGCCCTAATCATATCCAAATTGGAGTAGTTCAAAGTAAATCTTATACAAGTGGCATTCACGATTTTGAATACGATATTAAAACAAAAGAAATAAAGATTTTCAGTAGATTTAAAAAAGCTGCTTTTCTGCTTTATGGATATTTAATTATGCCAATCTATCCATTAATTGATAATCAAAATGGGGAAAATAATTTAGAATGGCTCGGAATAACAATAGCTCTGTTCCTCTTTTTGACCTTAATTTTAATACTTGGAATTAAATCGGAATCTAAAGAAATAGAACGAGAAATGATAATAAGAATAAATTATTTGAGAAGAACTGGAAACGCCTAAGTTTGACAGAATAAACTGCCTATTTTCTTTAAACTTGAATAAAAAAGACGAGCGTAAACTAAATATTACGATAACACTTAACATTTGGCAGGCTGCTACTAAAAATCAATAGCTAAAGTCGAACATAGTTGTTTCTTAAAGGATAAGAAATCTAAAATAAGGGATAAAGAAATAAATAACCTACCTATGAAAATAGGCCAATATCAACGTCTAAATCAGTTGCCATTTATCCGTTGCCAATAAGCTCATTGGCAACGGATAAATGGCAACTGATTTAGACGTTGATATTGGTTGTATTATGATTATAAAAATATCATCAGGTAGGTTATTTAATTCTTCATCCCTAAATCAAAAACATAATACCTGTTAAAACCGCTATATATGAAACTTATCAAAATTTTTCTTTTACTACTAGTTGGGGTAACTCTTCAAGCACAAAATAAGGAGCTACAGGATCAGGAAGCCTCACCGAAGAATGGAATAAATCAACTAGCCATTGAGTTCTATGGTATTGAATTTACCAAAGAACAAAGAACTTTAATAGCGGGTAAAGAAATAGAATATATTTTTCAAATAGCGCAAGATGGGAAACCGATACCCTCTAAATTAAATGGAGTAAGTGATACTGTAATTATCAACAAATTTTACCAAAAAGCACAAGTATTAGCTGATTTTAACCCAAGAATTATAGATGGTAAACCAATAGACTGCATTTATTTTTTGACAATAGAATTTCCTAGCTATAAGATGACAGAAAGAAGAGTAGGGCTTATGCAGGCAAGCCTATATAATGCAGCAAGTATAGCCGATTTTGAATATATCGAAAAATCTAAAACAAGGTATGATCTATTAATCGGAGGAATGAGCAATCAGTTGATAGGAAATCCATCAGAACATTTAGGCATCGGAGGAGGGATGAGGATAGACCTGTCTTACACGAATAAGAAAAGCTATCTTTTTGGGCTAAACATGAATGTCTATGGCAATAAATTAAAAAAGTATTACCCAATTAATACCACAAGAGAACAATTTTCTTCACCGCCGACATTATTGATAGGTGCAATAGTTGGTAAATGGTTAAATAAAATAAATATACAAGGAGAACTAAATATAGCCGTTCAAAATATTACCGAGAAAATCGGAGATAATGATCCAGATTGGATACAACTTAAAGGATGGAGTCCGGGCATAGTAGTAAACTATCCAATAAAATTTGGAAAAGATAATCCTATCTATTATTACGGTATGCCCTCTTTGTTCAACAATCATATAAATCTACATATTGGAATTAGATATCTGGACTTATCAATTAAAGAAGCCAGTGGATTCATGACAGAAATTGGAATTAGTTATCGAATGTCGATGTTAGGAATAAAGCGTTATAAGTTTAAAGAACAATACCTAGGGAATTAAGGAGTTTGTATACTGTTGTTGTTATAAATAGTCAAATTCAGTGTTGTTATCGGTTAAATCTTTTAGAAACGAATGCTAAAGCTAAAAAGCCAGTCTTATTATATCAACAAACTACAAAATTCTCTGATGAATAAATATGCAAAAACAGGGATACTATCCCTTTTACTTTTATCGTTTATTACCAATCTTTCTGCTCAAAGTAAGGAGTTTATTATCTATAAAGATTTCCTTGTTTTTAATTCAAAGCTTTTTCTACGCCATTTTGATTACGAGCCAAAAGGAATAAATAACTATGGTTTTGCCATAGCCTATAATAAACAAAAAAATAACTTGAAATTTGCGCAGTATGAAGCAAAACTCCTTACGAGAAAATCTACGGAAGAGAATAATGAATTCAAAAGAACAGAAGTGCAGGCTATTTATAGGAGAGGAAAATATTTGAAGAAAAAAATACTGAACGTTTTACAAGCTAGATATGGAGGTTCCCTAAACCTACAATATTTAGCAGAAGATATTGATTCAGAACAATATGTTGATTTTCCTACGACTAATTATTCAGGCGGAATAGGTCTAAGTTTTTTTGCTGGGATTGAATACAAGGTATCTGACAAAATAAATATTCATCTAGATACACAGTTTTTTAGTTTTAATTTCTCCTTTCTTAGTAGCTATCGAGATGACCCCGCTTTGACAGAAAGGCAAAAAGAACAGACTGGATTTGATTTTGATACTTTTGGAGAGCGAGTCTTAAAAATAGGTATTGGGTATAGTTTTTAATCAATACTGAGCAATAAAATGAAAAGAGAAAATCTAGGTATTTTCAAGAAAAAAATAGTTTATTTGATACCCGGTCAGGGAGCTGATTTGAGATTGTTTAATAACTTGACTATAGATAGCGCATATAAAATTAGGCATGTTCAATACTTCACCCCTGAAAAGGGTTTAACATTACAAGAATATGCAAAACAGCTGTCAACTCAAATAGACACCGAGCAGGAATTTGTCCTTATAGGCGTGTCCTTGGGTGGTATGTTAGCGACAGAGATGGCCGAATTTTTATCCCCAAAAAAGGTGATCATCATTTCAAGTGCAAAAAATAGAAAAGAACTACCTCTACAATTCAGATTCCAAAGAACTATACCTTTGTATAAAATTTTGACGCCTGCTTTAGCAAAGAAAGGGGCTTTAATAATGCAGCCAATAATTGAGCCCGATAGAAATAAAGAAAAAGAAACATTTGTCCAAATGCTTACCGATAAAGATCCTATTTTTTTAAGGCGTACAATTGAAATGATAATAAAATGGGAGAGAGAATTGTCCTTATCGAAAATTACGCATATACATGGGAATAAGGATAGGACGATTCCAATTAAAAATGTGAAGTATGATTATTTAATTAATCAGGGTTCACACATGATGACGCTTACTAGAGGACAGGAAATTAGCAGGTTGATAAATAAAATTCTGAAAAATTAAAAAATCTACCCTATGAAAGCTTTAGTACTAAAAGGAACAGCGTGCTTGATACAGGAAGAAGTAGATAATCCAGTTCCGCAAAAAGAAGAAACGCTAATAAAAGTGGAAATAGCAGGCATCGGAGGCAGTGAGTATTTAGGATATAAGAATCCCGGAATTAGAGACTTGCCAAGTATAATGGGGCATGGAATATGTGGTACGACAGAAGAATAAACTACATGAAAAGAAATGGTAAGTGTATCTTTCTAGGTTTTGCAATTGCCGAACAAACAATCAATTTTTCCGAATTGATTAGAATGCAATATCAATTTATGGGTTTCTTTGTTTATTCAAAAGAACAATTTATAAAAGCAGTAAACTTAGTGAAATTTACTAAAGAAACGTGGGTCAAAAATCTGCAATTTGAAGCGGTTGAATCCCAACTAAAAGCTTATCTAAATAATGATTTTAGGATTGTTAAAGCTGCCTTGCGACCAAATAAATTTAAAATAAATAGTAGCATATAAAATGCAAACAGACCTATTTACCTCTATTTTTAATCAAAGTGTTCCTTTTCTTACTAGAGATTGGAAAAGTAAATATGCGGGTTTACTGCATAAGGAGCATTGGCATGTATTAGAGGAAAGAATCTTTTCCTTTGCTTTTAAAAATGAAATTTATCATAATCCACTCCCCATTTTTAAGGAAGAAATAATTGCTGATTATCCTAGGCAATACCAACATTTTGAGCAGGTAAAATGTATTGTAGAAAAAACAGAACAGGAAAGCGCTTTGCTAATAGCCAATTTAATAGAGAAAACACCTATCGAATCTTTATTGATTATTTTAGGGCAAAGAAGAACACCAGCAACTATTACAGACGAAAAAGGGATTCCTCCCGTACAAGAACAATTACTAGAGAGTTGTTTTAAGCGCTATAATGAACAGGTATGCAAAGCAGTCAGGGCGAGAGAAAAACATATATCAAGGCAGGATAACAGTTCTTTTTGGGGAAAAATCGAAGGCAATCCAACAGAAAAAGAACAAGCGACCAAAGCCCTTGTCCAGAAAATAATGGAGGAAAAGACTTGGTGGAATGTATTTACACATTACAAACAGGAGGTAGTCTATGAAATCAGAATAGCATCTGGTCAAGGCATCCGATGGAAAAAGGACAAATTACAATTGATTGGTTTTTTAGAACCATTTATTTAAGCTGGATTTTAGCCATTGATCTTTAGTGACACTCATTTACAGAGAAAAGTAAATAACGTATCTGTATCACACAAACAAAATATAAAAGTAAATGAAAGACCTAAAAATAAGCTTACTGATGAGTGGACTATTAGTTTTTACTCTTTCCTGCAAAAAACAAAATGATTCTAAAATAATAGATGAATATACCTGGAAACTTGGTTGGAGAATGATTGAAAACGCTTGGGATAAAAAAAATGAATTGGCAGACATGCAGTTTGATTCCTTGCTTAATTTGGATAAACCAATAAATGATAGATTTTTAATAGAAGGATTGAAAATCAAATTACAAGTTTCAAAAGAAAAGGAGGCCTTGAATATACTTTACAACCAACCCAATAATCTTAAAGTGAAAGTATGTGGACAAGTGTCTATCAAAGACTTGCAACCATGCAAAGATTTATCGAAAGAAAAGATTCTTAATAAAGCGCTACAATTGAAAATACTGACTTTGTTTGTACAAGATCAAGCTATCAGGGGAAATATACTACAGGATATAATTTCGAAGTATCAAATTGATACCGTAGGAATTAAGACAGTACAAGATTGGTCCAATCCAGATGAAGTAGGTGTAGATGACTTAGTAAGAACTCAATTAAAAGAAATTTTTGAAGAATATGGACCGCTTACCAGTAAATTAATAGGTAAAGATGCGATGCGAGGTGTATTTTACATTATTCAACATGCTGATGGTGATTTAGAGTGGCAAGAATCACAACTTGCTTACATTGCGTCAGGAGTAAATTCGGGTGAGTTTACAAAGATTAATTATGCTTATTTATACGATAGAATTCACGTAAATAGTGGAAAACCCCAAAGATATGGTTCCCAATTTGCCAAGGTTGATTTTAAAAATGGAGTTGTTGAATTAAGAGTTACAGAAGACTTTGAAAGTATTGATCAAAGAAGAAGAGAGATGGAGATGATGCCAATAGAAATGTACAAAAGGAGCGTGTTACGATAATAAATAGAGTCAGCTATCAGGGCGAAAACTAAAGGTTCTTATCAAAGAGTATTGACAGTGAAAGCTTTTAAGCCGAGCTATAAATGGATTTTGAATGGAATTGTTTTTTGCACAAGGGATAACTTTCTTAATGATTAGAACAAGTTTATTTAAAAAATACCCAACCTTTTTTAAGAAAAATAGGTCTATCTAGTTAAGGAATATTCTAAAAATAAAACAGTTAACAAAAATGGAAAGTATACTTTCTTTATCAACACTTGTAATAATAGTTGTACTGATTGGTCTTTCTTCCTGTAATCAAAAGGACAGCGATCTTAATAATTATACATGTACAGTTATAAATCCTACGGAAGAGTTGGAATGGTTAAGGGAAGCAATTGAAGAAGTAAAAGATAACAAATATTCCTCTTATAAAACGGCTAATTATAAAGGAGAAACCGTGTTTTTTTATATAAATTGTGACCCTCGTATTAATTACGCTTCAATTTTATTTGACTGTAGTAGAGATACTATTGGTTATACAGCTAACTTGCTAGATGAAATAACAGGTGTTAAGACTATATGGAAGCATGATGAAACGATGTGTAATGATTAAGTTTATCCAATAGGTTGACATTTGGGTTTTTTTAAAGTTCAAGTACAAGCTCAAATTCAAACTCAAAATGTGACATAACTAGACGTTTGGGGCAACGTCACGGGTTGAACTTGAACTTGAACTTGTACTTGAACTTGAACTTGTACTTGAAAAGTGTCAACTACTTTAGTGCTTGGATAAACTTGTCGAAATAAACAAAAGGATTTTGAGAAAACATTATAAAGTGATACTTTTAGAAAAATGTAACTTCTAAATTATCTAAAATGAAGCTGATTGGATTTTTGTATCTTGGTATGTTGTTAATTTCTTTAGTCCTAATCTTTTTTGCTACAAAATATTATAGTAAAACGCAAAATTTATTGCGTAATGGAATGTTTGCAGAAGCAACAGTCATAGACTTGATTAAGAAAAATAGTAAGAGAAGATCTACCTTTACACCTGTTTTTGAGTACATTGATCATAGAAAAAAAGTATGTACCTTTAAAAGTGAGATAAGTTCCAGACCAGCTACCTATCGTGTTGGAGAGACCGTTAGTATAGTGTACTCAGAAGATAATAAGGAGCAAAAAATTATATCATTCTGGGGTTTATATCTCTGGCCAATAGCACTCTTATCAATAGCTTCCCCATTGTTGATTATCGGAGGAGGATATATTTTATATTCAACAAGGTAAAATTTGAGGCTGCTCCGAAAAGTCGATTTAGGGCTAATATGTCAAATTTTCAGAATTTGACATATTTACAAATCGTTATAAAACAAGCGTTTATAAATTTGACAAATTCTGAAAATTTGTCAAATTACGCACCAAGCGACTTTTCAGAGCAGGCTCAAGGGTACGAACTACATTTTTGTATCACTAGCTATAAATGTACGACTTTCTAAGAAAAAAATCTTTCTTTTTGTCGTTGACGGGGTTTTATTAGTGGATGTAGGGGTAGGTTATCTAGCATATTTTTGGATAGACCGTTATTGAGGTAAAAGACTTTAATTAGCTATTTTAGAAATGGATATTAAAATAATTTGCTAAGTGGGGGACAAGATTCCTTGATTTAAAATTTAAAACAAAGAACTCTATCAGATAATTCCTAAAACAAAAAAACTATTCCCTATTTTTGTGAAAAAAAATATGGGTCGTTTAGTGTTTTCTGGTCATGAAACCTTTACCTGTAAACAGTTTTGGTTGAAAAAAGGGTTTGATTTTCTTGATAATGGAAAGAAATTTTCAGACAATACCTCTGTTGTTGATTTGGGCGTTGGTAAAAACATGGTACAATCTATCCGTTTTTGGATGCACGCTTTTGGCGTATCTAAAGATAAAGAATTCACTTCTACACTAGGAAATTTCTTATTTGGTGTGGAAGGCAAGGATTTATTCCTAGAAGATGTTGGCTCAATATGGTTACTACATTATTTTTTGGTTAAAAGAAACAAAGCTTCTATTTATTACTTTCTATTTAATGAATTTAGGGCTACTAAAAATCAGTTTACTAAAAACCAGTTGCATGTCTTCTTAAAACAGCAATGTGAACTCAATAAAAGTACCACCTATAATGAAAATACGATAAATAGAGACATCAATGTGTTAATAAAAAACTACCTAAAACCTGCTCGTAAAACCTTAGAGATTGAATCGGCATACTCAGGATTACTGCATGAATTAAATTTATTAGCGCACACGACAAAAGAAAAAATAACTATCCGAGAAGATAGTAAAAAGAAAAAAGAACTAGAAGATTGGTATTTTTTCACTACGGATTTAAAAGAAGCTTTACCGTATCAAGTTGTGCTTTTTTCTATACTTGATAATCCTAATTTTGGCACTTCTATTACTTTTAAAGACTTGTTGATTACTGAAAATTCACCAGGAAGAATTTTTGCTATCAATGCTGATGGAATATATGCTAAGATTCAGCAGATGGTAGAAAATTACAAGGAAATAACCTATTCTGAAACTGCGGGAAATAGAGTCTTGCAAATTGATTCATCCATAGATAAATGGGACATACTTAATGACTACTACTTATAAAACATATTCTCCTTCTGTAAATATCGTTCGAGATTTTGACAAAGAACTATACTATATCCCTACACCAAATGCTAAATTGGTTTTTAACCAAATTACCAATGATTTTTTGTTAGGAAGTCATTCCTTTAATATCATTGGTGCTTATGGGACAGGTAAATCTTCTTTTCTTTGGGCTTTTGATAAAGTAATCAATCAACGGAAAGCTTTTTTTCCTGTTAATAATTACTTCCAATCCTTTAAAGGCTTTGATACCATTAATCTTGTTGGAGATTTTAAATCTATTATTGAGGTAGTTGCTGACAGGTTTAAACTTGAAGAAGATTATACCGCCACTACTGTTATTGAAGCAATTGATACCTATTATAAAGCTCTAGCTAAAAAAAAGAAAGGACTAATTCTATTTATTGATGAATTTGGGAAATTTCTAGAATATGCTGCCAAAAATAACCCTGAACAAGAATTATATTTTATTCAACAATTAGCAGAATATGCAAACGATACGAACAAGAATATTTTCTTAGTGACCACTCTTCACCAAGACTTTAATTCTTATGCTTATGGGTTGACTAAAAATCAAAAGAATGAATGGAGTAAAGTAAAAGGAAGATTACAAGAAGTT
>ENA-ORXT01002903-ORXT01002903.1-marine-metagenome-genome-assembly--contig:-NODE-2903-length-19721-cov-11.151802_pt1 | contig 19721 bp, 20 predicted proteins | sample MGYA00237868_ERZ511482 | MGnify/ENA metagenome assembly ERZ511482
TTTCTTGGCTATTGCCATCATTGTGGCGATTATCAAACTATATCCAGCAAGTATTAACCAATCCTGAATTTGCCAAGGAAGTGCGTCTGTTTAATCCGGGAAAGCATTTTTTAGGACAATGGCAAGATATTCGGACTGATTTCAATTATAAGTCAGCGGCGATCGCAAGTGAATACGCCAGAATGCGCGGTATCTCAGGAATCTTAGTCAATAGCGGCTTTTACTTAGCATATGGTTGGACATTAATTCAAACCATCGCGGGTCAGATTTCGGTAGGTGACTTTACCATGTATACGGGAGCATTTAGTCAATCTCAGCAATTATTACCAGCTATTCTGGAAAATATCGCCAGAATCTATGAATCAAATCTCTATGTCTCTCAATACTTTGACTTTCTAAATCTCAAGCCCCAAGTAACAAACATACCTCGTCCCCAGAATTTTCCCCACCAGATCAGCCAGGGATTATCTCTCCAGAATGTCAGCTTTACCTATCCAGGGGCAACTCAACCCACCCTGAGTAATCTTAATCTAAATATTGCCCCAGGAGAAAGCATTGCTCTAGTCGGCTTAAACGGTGCAGGAAAAACCACCCTACTGAAACTGCTCACCAGATTATATGATGTTGATTCGGGGGTAATTACCATTGATAGTATTCCTCTGCCTGAAATCAGGTTATCAGAGTTACATGCCAATATTGGTGTCCTTAACCAAGACTTTGCCCGTTATCAACTTACTGTCCAAGATAATATTGGTTTTGGTAACTTAACCCAAAGAGAAAACCACCAGAGAATTGAGCAAGCCGCCATTGATTCAGGAGCAGATCAGCTAGTACACTCCTTAAAGCGTGGATATCAAACCCGTCTCGGTAAAATGTTTAAAGGCGGAGTTGAACTTTCGGGGGGACAATGGCAGAAAATCGGTATGGCAAGAGCATTTATCACCGATGCACCAATTTTAATACTAGATGAACCGACTGCGGCTCTAGATGCGATCGCTGAATATGAATTATTTGAGAAGTTTCGGGCATTAACCGCAGGAAAAATGACCTTTTTTGTCAGTCATCGCTTCTCTACTGTCCAGTTAGCAGATCGGATTGTGGTCTTAGAAAATAGTAGATTGATTGAAGTCGGCTCTCACTCAGAATTGATGGCGCGCAATGGTTTATACGCAGAAATGTTTCGTAAGCAAGCATCTAGTTATAATCTCTGACCTAACTACATTATTGTTATCTATTTAACTAAATCTGGCGATCGCTCGGCTACGGGTCGCGCTTGCATCCTAAAGGTTACAAACCCTCAAATATAAAGAAAATCTTAAATAAAGATGTTAAAATGTATCTTTTGATACCATAATTTTCGAGTAAAAGGCTTTTTTCTGACAATTCTTAATTTTTTCGAGCAATTATGATAAGTTAAGTTAAGCAGGGAGTTACACAACCCTGAACAATCTTGCAAATACCGTTTCTTTCGGAATAAATAATGACAAAGACTACCTCGGCAGTTAAGGCTTTTATCTCTAAGCACGACTGTGAGCCTCTGACCTGCCAGAATTTGGATAATGCTGTAGAAACTATTTGTTGTAATAAACAATTTAAAAGCCTGCTACTTTCTCTGATCGACAGCCCTGCTTTTTCTCAAGAGTTAGGTGTAGAGTTTGCAGAAGTTAGTGCGGTTAAGGGCTTATCCGCCTGTCGAAAGCTTCGGAGTAGCCTAGATCTTTCTCTCAGCAACTTTTTTGGTCTTTTAGCGGAATTAATATCTGCCTTTGACGAAGCTATAGGTCAAAGCTGGTACGAGTTTGCCAATAGAATACACTCCTCAGAATTGGCAAATGTCAAACTTCTTAGCTTACTAAGAAATAGCGTAGAAGCAGAATTCTATCGAGATTTAGCAGAAGATCTGGTAGTTACAAATCCTCATGCCGTCTACCCCACATCTAGTTATCGCGAGAGTCGTGGTTACGTAGAAAGTACAGATGACGATCGTACTATCGAAGCCGTAATGAGGTCTAGCACCTTTACTTCAATCAAAGTAATTGATAACTCTCTCAACCCCGAACAGTTGCTCCTTAGAGATATGTACATATCTCATGGACGCTGCATCTGTCTAGTTGACCAAAACGTAGAAAGCTACTTTGGCGAACAGCTAGAACACTATTTTGACTATCACGGCATTAAGCTAGAAAAGTTAGTCTATCGGGCGATGGAAGTCGATAAAGGCATTCATACGGTAGAAAAGATGCTGGGAAACTTCAAAAACTTGGGAGTTTCTCGTAACGAACCCATCTTGATTGTTGGTGGCGGAGTTTTGGCCGATACAGGCGGATTAGCCTGTGCCTTATATCACCGCAACACGCCCTATATTATGCTCTCCACCTCTATTGTGGCAGGAATTGATGCTGGGCCTTCTCCTCGTACCTGTTGTGATGGGTTTGGCTATAAAAATCTTCTTGGAGCGTATCATCCCCCAGTACTGTCAATTACCGATCGCTTTTTCTTTAAAACCCTGAGAGAAGGATGGTTGCGTCACGGCATCATTGAGATTATCAAGATGGCAGTTACGAAAGACGTAGAGCTATTTGAGATGATGGAGCAGGCTGGAGCGCGGTTGATCGGGACACGTTTTGGCACAGTAGATACTGAAGCTAACTCTGAGATCGACGTTTTGTCCCAGAAAATTTTGGGTGCGGCTCTACGCAGCTATGTAGCAGCAGAATACGACAATCTCTATGAAACTCATCAATGCCGACCTCATGCCTATGGTCATACTTGGTCGCCTGGGTTTGAAATTGAAGCAGGCTTGCTACATGGACATGCAGTCTCGATTGGCATGGGTTTTGGTGCTTATCTTAGCTACAAAATGAACTGGATTGACGAATTCCAGTTCAAGCGGATTATGCGTTTGATTAGTTCTTTTGGCTTGAGTCTCTGGCATGATATTATACTTCGGACTGAAACTCTTTGGGCTTCTCAACAAAAGATTTTTGAGAAACGTGGTGGTAATTTAGTTGCACCCTTACCCAAAGGCGAAATTGGTCAATGTGGCTATCTAAACTCTCTAACCCGTGATGAATTAGATTTAGCGGTTAAAGAGTATCAGGCAATTTGTGCGGAATATCCCCGCAAAGGCTTGGGAATTGAACCTCACTGTAGCGATGTTGGTTTAGAAGATCCTTCAACAGTAGCTCATGCACCTTTAGAGTCGGCAGACCTTGATTCAAAATCCCTTTCTGCGGTTTAAATCAAACATAAGTAAAACTGAGAATCTGAGGAGTTAAGTTTCTTCAGATTCTAATTTTATAATTTCTCTTTACAGCGTAGGCGGAGACACTTAAGGCGTTTTAGCAAAAATTTTTAGTTAACAGTTTTTCTTGCGATCGCTAGAAGGTAATTTATACGGCTTTGCTCTGGGCATTGAATTACCCGACGATCGCTATACCTTACGTTAGAAGATAAATTTATGCTAGAGCAATGGTTCGGACAAAATTAGGCAGCAATAGCTCCGTAGTCATAAAGGTTTGAGTAATTGGGATGGGATTTAATCAAAGTAGGGTCAAGGTCTAACTTGTCAATAAATCGTTCAAGCAGGTGATGATTAAGCGCACGGCGTTTATAACTTGCCATTGAAAAAACAAAACTAGTCGAACAATTATGCTGTTGAACAGCATCCCATTTAGCAAGATTGAGGGCAGAGAGAGAAGCATTAAAATGAAAATCAAGTTTGCTCAGATCGCGAGCTTGACGCGAACGCAAAGCGTTCCAGTCGTCGAAGACGACGATCTGAGCCGAACGGCTCTGCGTCAACCCTGTAAACTGTTTACTATCACGAAATAAAAACTCGATTTGGAAGCGAGATTTGTAGTAGAGATAAATCGAACAAGCATCAAGCTCAAGATGAGTGCAAAATAAGACAGCATAGCTAGAAGAAGCTTTATTGAGCAGATAAACTATCCGAATTTGGCGTTTAAGACTTATAGACCAAACAACTGCACTGTAAAGTGTAGTTCCGTTGGACAATTGAGCAATCAACTTAAAGCTGCTGTAATCAGTTAAGTCAACCTTTTTGCCATACTTACGAGGTCTTCCTCTGCCTGAATATTCTTCTTGATTGAGATAACGTAGATTGGCATCCCGACGCAATTTTCCAATGGCTTCTAACTTGAGGTTTATCACTCCCTCAACCCACTTAATTTTGCTGTAGAATCCGTCACTTACGACATAGCGCAGAGACTTTGGCAGATACGGAACAGTTGCTTTTAATTGAGCTAGGTAGTAATTGATTCTCGTTGTCTCTGGTTGATTATTTTTATCTTTTTCTAAAGATGAGATTTGGGGCGGTGTTTGTTGAACACTGAGACTGTAACAATGTTTTTTGCTCACATCTACGCAGCGCATACGCGCAGATCGTCGTAAGACGACTGGGAAGCTTCGCTTCCGCGCCATTGCTGAAATTTCTAATCCTTTCTCTGCTCTTGAGGCACTACCGTTGTAAAAGTAATCCAGACCATAAGTTCTTTTTCCACTTTTGGGAATAAAAGAACAGTCCACCGCCAGGATTACTTTTGATTTAGAGTCGACTGCTTGCTCAATTAGCTTTTGATTGAACTCAATAAAGTTAAAGGAGCGTTGATATTGTCGCCGATATGTTCGCTCATTAATTTGGCTGTAACGACTTAAGTTGACAAAAGTAGCTCGACCACAACTTACAACTAAAGTCGAGAATAGGGTCAGAATAAATTTCTTTTGAGGATGTGTTATATCGCCCATCGAAATCAATAAGCTTTGTATAATTGTTTTGACGCTATCCATTGCAGGTAATCTTTCAACACTTTTACCTTAATTCAGTGGATGGCTTTTTTTCTCTCCTCTACAAAAATTGTCCGAACCATTGCTAGAGGAACTAGCTAAATTTGATAAGCTTCAGCCTGCATTTGCCAAAGATGGGCGTATTTTTGCTGCTGCTGTAATCATTCTCAATGAGTCCCTTGTTCGATTAATCTACCAGCTTTCAAAACTATAATGCGATCGCACATGGATACCGAAGCTAGACGATGAGTAACTAAAATTGCCGTCTTATCCTTAACTAATTCCGAGAAGCGACTATAAATTTCCGATTCGCTACGAGGATCTAAAGCTGCCGTGGGTTCGTCCAAAACCAAAAATTGCGATCGCGCCTCTCTAATAAAGGCTCTCGCGATTGCAATTTTTTGCCATTCTCCACCAGAAAGTTCTGTACCATCAAACTGTTTGCCCAAGAGAGTTTGATATTGATGTTCCAGGCGCTCGATCTTATTAGCAATCCCTGCTTTTGTGGTTGCAAGCTTTAGTCTGTCAGCGTCCCCTGAAGCGATCGAAGCTTCCTGGGCGATATTTTCACCAATGCTCAAACTATAGTGGCAGAAATCTTGGAACACTACTGCTATCTGCTGCCGCCACTGAGCTAAATCTAGCTGCTTGAGGTCGATACCGTTTACTAAAATTCTGCCACCAGTAGGATCGTAAAGCCGAGCGAGGAGTTTAGTGATGGTAGTTTTCCCTGCGCCCTTTTCTCCTACCAAGGCTACGGTTTTATCTGGTTTGAGGGTAAAAGAAAAAGGATTAAAGGATCGATCCGAGCAAAGAGTTTTTCGATAATATTTCTAAAGTTGGCATTATAAAACGGCTGTAGAATATTTTGTAATAAGATTGCTACTACACAAGCAAAAACTAGCATAACTATTTAGCTGCTGAGAATTTAAACCGCAGGTTATAGCATCGACTATTTTTTTGTTAATCTAGATACTAAACTTTGGAACAATGCCTTGCACTACCATTGAAAAGGTGACAAAAGTAACCTCTCTGAGCGCAGCCTGCCAAATTAAAGGCAAAGGACGTAGTAAAATTCGGCTATATTTGACAAATAAATCAAAAAACTGCATCTATGTCAAAAATTAAAATTATTTTTGGCGATAGATATGAAATTACTGCCGACAGCACCAACTGTCTTCCCTGACGTTTATAGTGATACCCGATCGGTACAGAAAGTTTCTTATGATTGCATATCCTTAAAAAGGACATGCATAGCTATGTCAGGGCGATAAAGTGATGGGAGGCGATCGCAATTACCTGCAATTTTGCTCGATCTTGAAAAGTATTACAACAACAAGAATTCTCTATTTTCTAATCTTATATATTTAAGCAAAATACTATAATAGACAATTTTGAAGCAAAAAAAACTGCGACTAACAACCAAATTAATCGCAGATCATTGAGTGTAAATAGTCAGCACCTATACCGAAAATCAACACGTTGGTAAGTTAAGACCCATAAATTAGAGTTGTTTTACTCTAGCTAAGGGGGTGAAATAATAGGTCTGGATAAAAGCGGTTAAATTCAATTAAGATGCCTGCTGTAACAGTTAGCAGAGCCATAATTAAAACTGGGGCAGTTGAAAGAAACTTTTGTAAGTCTCCCATAGTATCCTCCTGTGAAATAAAAAACGTGATTTAGCGCGGAGAAACGGTAATTTCCGATTCGTCTGCAAACATCTTGCCACTAGTAAACTCACCAAAAGCCAGTAGAGGCCAGGTAGCAGCAGCAAGCATTTTGCTAATAGCTAAGGGAACGTTAATTACGATCTCTAGCATCTCTGTATTTTTCTCTTCTCTAACTGCAATTATGTATGAGCGACCAGCCCAACCAATCCAGCCAGCGATATATAAGAAGAGAATACTGGGAATAAAGAAGTCTCCCATGTGTGACCAGCGACCATCTACGATTAGATGGGGATACCCTTCTGGACCACAAAGAGCTTCAGCATAGCGCTCGGCTCTAATTTGACCAGAGTTAGGATCGTTAGTAGTGTTACGGAAATTTTTAGCTTTTTGGACGTAAGCAGGATTTTCTCCACAGGGAGTCAAACCTGCAACTTCGTCAGCATTCGCCGTAGGTGCAAAACCAAACCACAGCGTAAATACTAGAACTAAAGCAAACAACCTTCTCATGAATATGTTTCCTTTTGTGACAGATGATTATTGTGTTTGTACAAAAGCGCCAAGATAGATTCAAGATATATTTTGGACGCTAACTAATAGATAAATTTATCAAAGGATGGCAACAATTTTAGCGATCGAAACAAGTTGTGACGAAACAGCCGTAGCAATCGTAAAGAACCGTCAAGTTTTGAGTAGTATTGTTTCTTCTCAGATTGAATTACACAAAACTTATGGTGGGGTTGTTCCCGAATTAGCTTCTCGGCAACACCTGGAAATTATTAATCCCTGCATCGAACAGGCGGTCGCCGAGGCGAATTTAAACTGGCAGGATATAGATGCGATCGCAGCTACCTGTACTCCTGGTTTAGTCGGGGCATTATTGGTAGGTATGGCAGCAGCCAAAACCCTGGCGCTAATTCACAATAAGCCCTTTTTAGGTGTACATCACTTAGAAGGACATATATACGCTTCTTACCTAGCACAGCCCGAACTACAGCCACCCTTTTTATGTCTCCTAGTGTCAGGGGGACATACCAGCAGTATTCATGTCAAAGACTATGGAGAATACGAGTTACTGGGTTCGACTAGGGATGATGCAGCAGGAGAGGCGTTTGATAAGGTAGCGCGGTTGTTGGGCATTGGTTATCCAGGGGGTCCTGTAATCGATCGCCTAGCAAAACAGGGTAATCCCAAAGCCTATCAGTTGCCAGAGGGTAAAATTTCCCTCCCCGACGGTAGGGGACACCATCCCTATGACTTTAGCTTTAGCGGCATGAAAACAGCAGTATTAAGGTTGACGCAAAAATTAGAGGCAGAAGGCGAAATACCCGTGGATGATGTAGCAGCTAGCTTTCAGCATACGGTAGCCAAGGTGCTGACTAAACGCAGCGTCAGATGTGCTTTGGATAATGGTTTGAAGACGATTACCATCGGTGGTGGAGTAGCTGCCAATAGTGGACTAAGACAATATCTGACAGAAGCAGCAGCAAAGCACAAATTGCAGGTATACTTTCCACCCCTGAAATTCTGTACCGACAATGCAGCGATGATCGGTTGTGCAGCAGCCCAGCATTTTAATTTAGGTCATACTTCGAGTTTGGATCTAGAAGTGCGATCGCGCATGGCGATCGATAAAGTGATGGAACTATATCAGTAATTAGACATAATGCTTCACGGCGCAAATCCAAACGATAAACACCCTCTGCCAGACTTTCCGCAGATTTGCTTTATTAGAAACACGGTCAATAATCCCAAAATTATTGTTGGCGAATATACCTATTACGACGATCCAGAGGACTCAGAAAATTTTGAACGCAATGTCTTATATCATTATTCCTTCAGACAAGATAAGCTAATTATCGGTAAGTTTTGCGCTTTAGCTAGAGGCGTAAAATTTATTATGAACGGGGCGAATCATCAAACATCGACATTTTCAACTTATCCTTTTTATATCTTTGGTAACGGTTGGGAAAAAGCAACTCCAGAAGCGAATGAATTACCCTTCAAAGGCGATACTCATGTTGGTAATGATGTTTGGATCGGTTACGAATCGGTAATCATGCCAGGAGTAACAATAGGAGATGGGGCGATTATTGCAGCTAAATCCGTGGTGGTTAATAATGTCCAACCCTATACTATAGCCGGTGGTAATCCAGCGAAAACTATTCGCCAAAGGTTTGACGATCTGACCATTGCCAAACTACTAGAAATTGCCTGGTGGAATTGGGATATTGCGAAAATTACGGCTAATCTCGAACATATTGTTGCTGCCGATCTTGATGCTCTTGTATCGGTAAATATTGAGGATTGAAAAAGCGATCGCAATTATCAAAATAGTCTTGTAGGGTGGGCAAAGAAGCTGTTTCCTGAGCGTTTTGCATTTGTTCTATTTTGCCCACCGCAATTAGATATAAACTTGAAGCTTTTGTTTTTAGCCTGGTTTACGCTCAATAGAATTTTTAGAGTTGATTGACGCTCGCAATCTAATGTTGTTTTAATAATTCCTTCCTAACTGTTATTAGACTTGTTATTATATCTGCTGCTCAATCTTGAAGAACGATTTTCAAGCTTCATCCAACTGTATATGCTTACATCTCGTTTGAATTTACGGATGCATTTCATAGCTGCGAAAAAGTTTTCCTCTGTGCCAGTCAAAGCAATGTGAATCATCATCTGTCGTGCTTGCTCTGTATGGGCTGCATCGAGAATATGGGTCAAATGCTCAACCCACAAATTGCTCTTCTCCTTTAAATTTAGTGCATATAGTGTTAACCAGTCATCTGTAGAAAAAGAATATATGAGTGCTACACCTTTCTTCTTAATCTCTTCTTTCCCAGATTTACGGGGATAAACAGCATCATTATTTGTCTGGAGATCTATTAATTCAATTAAGTTTTTAATAGTCATAAATGCTTGTAAGAAAGCCACTTTTATTCTAGTTTAAGTCAGGCGATCGCTTTTAACTAGAATAGTTTGTCCAGTCCAAGTTCGAGACAAAAATATCAATAGCAAGATCGTCCAGCAGCAAGATGGCTAAGAGTGTACGATAGAGCCAATATGTATGCGAGATAAAAAAGAGTTAACTACATTGGCTAATTATCAAGTATTAACAAAATTCTCAACATGAAAACTATCTTATTAGGTTTAATCCGTGGTTATCGTCAGTTTATTTCACCATTGTTCCCCCCTTCCTGTCGATTTCAGCCGACCTGTTCTCAATACGCTCTAGAAGCGATATCTACCTACGGGACAATAAAAGGTAGCTGGCTGGGCGCTAAACGTATTTTACGCTGTCATCCCTTTCATCCAGGTGGTTATGACCCTGTGCCACTACAACATCAAGATGGCGATCGATTCCAAGAAGATCTACCCATCCAGAAAAAATAAGGTTATAAAAGCAGTAGCTAAAAGATAGTTGACAAATAGCAGTCAGAATTTTCTATGTTTGCCTGGATTGAGTTGGTACGTTATTTCAACTGGGTAACGGTACAAAAAACTGTTGTTTATACTATCGGCAAACGGCTTACTGGTTTGGCTGCGGAAATGGCTTTTAGCGCCATGCTCGGTCTTTTTCCTGCCATAATCGCAGTTTTAACCGCTATTAGCTTGTTCGGAGATTCAGTTGAGTCCACCCTTGTCAGTTTGGCAGTACATTTTGCCGACATCATACCTATTCAAGTTTGGACACTACTTTTAGATTTTATTGAGAACACCAGAACCGCAGAAAGTAAAAGTTGGTTTTCTGTAAGTACAGTAATAGCAGTCTGGATTATTTCGGGAGTACTAAACGCTGCAATCAATGCCCTAGATCATATTCATCAGGTCGATTCAGACTCTCGCCGATCCTATGTTCAGACAAAGGTAGTTGCTGTATCTCTCACTGTTTTTACGATCGCTTTTTTGATAATTGCCTGTTTTCTTCTTTGGGTTGGAGATGTTTTGTTACAGATAGCACTACAGCAAAACTGGAACTCTTTACTTTTAACCACCTGGAAGATTTTTAGCATTATTGTGGTCATTGCTATTGTGACAACAATGGCAGGAGCGATCTATCAGCTAAGATCCAAATTGCGAAGAAGAAACGAGCAGGAATTTAAGGAGATCGTTACTGCCTCGATTGTCGTTGTCGCTACTGTCGCTATTCAGCTAGTTTATGTCTGTTATTTAACGGTACAAAATTTAATGCTTGATGCGCGCATGAAATTTGCTCTCAGCAACTTAATGTTAGATCTCTGGCAATGGCTGAGCTTTCCCATTGCTTTGGGCATTGTAGCGATCGCCTTCTCCCTAATTTACCGCTATGGTGCAAGTAAGCGGATCGCAAACACTCCTGTCTTTCCTGGGGCAATTCTAGCAGCAGTGTCCTGGGCAATTGTCTCTGTCGCCTTTCGCCTTTATGTCTATCATATCGGTATCTACAATAAGCTCTATGGCGCAGTCGGTACGGCAATCGTACTCATGTTGTGGCTCTATCTTAGTTCCTTGGTGATGCTGATTGGCGAACAGGCAAATGTTGTTTTGGGTGAAGCGATGGCTAAAGATAAAGGTGTAGTTAAGGTTAAAAACTAATTCTTATCTCTATGGCTAACAATCTAACTAATTCTTATTGCGATCGCCAAGCTATGATTAAAAAATGCTTTGTATTATGAAGCCTATTCAGCCATAATTAGGATCGAAAAAGGTGTAGCCGAAAAACTTGCATTTATATCTACAACTGAGAATAGAAAACTTGAAATAAAAGAATTAGATGAAATTGTATCCAATTTAGAACAAGACTCCGAGTTTATACCTCTAATTCAAGACGCTAGAACAAAAATAGCCATAGCTGAATTATTAAAGTTCGATCCAGAATCTTATCAAGATATTCTAAACCAAAGATTTAAAACTCATAAACAAGCTATTAGCGAAACCAATTTAAATAAGTTTGTACGATCGAAAAGCCAGAATTTAAAAGAGAAGCTATTAGTTACTGAAATCTTAGCCGCTTTTCAAAGATTAGGCGATCTCTAAATGGAAAATAACAAAATTATTTATTTAAACTTACAGCAGGATATTGAATTGCATAGTTGGCTTATCAATAACGCAGGTGGATCTGAGAAGTTAGATAATAGCAATTATATTGACAATATTCTGCAAGAAATTCAGAACGATCGCAACTACCCTAAATTCAAACAGAAGCTAACTCAATTGATATTTGCAATTAATAAGTCTGAAAAAGCGATCGCAGATAGCAAGCGTTTGAGTATTGCTTTAGGATGTTTTTTACTCGAACTAAATGGCTACGATTATGTAGTTCACTATTTTGCTGAAGAAATGGAAAATATCGTAGTTTGGCTAGAGAAAAATAAGATCGACAAAGAATTATTAGCAGAAATTATAGAGTCACTAATTGAAGAGGAAGACTATAGCGAAGAACTAAAATTAGAAATTGCGATCGCTGTTAGTGAATAGTAGGGGCATTGCTGAATCAAAACATAAAAACCAATTTACGTAATTGAACAATATCCTTGAAAAACCAACAGCTAAAAACAGAGCTAATTTACGTCAAACGTATTATAATTCTTCGATTTCCATTTGCTTTTTCATTTTTAAAGGCATTTTCATTGGCTTGTTTTCGGCTTGAGGAAGCTCGATCAATTCTTTCTCTTTCTGCTTGACTTCTTTTGGTAACAAGACAGGTAGAGGATCTTGCTCGTCTTGCCAGTAGCTAGCCACAGGCAGAGTATGTTCTAGATCTTCGAGTAGGCGAGGAATAATCATTACAGCATGGAGTTCGCCGATTCTTTCTGCTTCCTGCATTCCTGCTTCAATGGCGATCGCCACGTTAGCGATCGAACCTCGTATAATGGCGGTGCATAAACCATCACCAATCTTTTCATAAGAAGCTAGCTGTACATCCGCAGACTTGAGCATCGCATCTGCACCTCCCACCATGGCGGGAAAGCCTCTAGTTTCTAGTAAACCGATAGAGCGATTGCTCAAACGGCTATAGCCCCTGCGTTTTTGGGTTAATTCAACCAAATGACTGCCAATCGGGAAAATTGCTTCTAAATTGGGCATCGGACGCGCGATTACTAGTTTAGAAATTAGCTGACCAAACTTTTCTGCGGTTTTTGCGCCTTCTTCTACAGCTAATCTCACGTCAGCAATGTTACCACGCACTACTGCCGTACAGTAGCCATCACCAATTTTTTCATAGCCTACCATGGTCACTTCTGCCGACTTGAGCATCATGTCTGCTGTACCTACAATTGCAGGAAAGCTTTTTGTAGAAACTAAACCTAATGCACTATCTTGAAAAGGATGTTCGCCCGTGTTATAGCTTGAACTTGAGGCTGGTCTCCCTCTATAACCTGGCTGTTTACTAACTTTGCCTAGTGGTGTCCTGCGGGGTTCTATGTTAGACATTAAATATCTCTTTCCTTTTCGAGTGTGCCACGATGAGCAAGCATATACTTTCCTAAATCTAATATAGTCAGGAAAATGAATTTGAGGGTCAATTATAGTTTAGCCGATCGCAATGTGAGCAGACTAAAATCGACGTTTAAATCTAAAATGTTTAATATTAGTTGGGTTTATGTCTGGCGATCGCTGCTGTCAGTCCTTCTAATGTATATTCTGCTGCTTCAAGATCGACTCTGCCAAGTAATTCGTGACAGGTTTTTGAAGTTTGCGGTCCAATAGAGGCAATAGAAACCTTGGTTAATAGATGATGATTACTAGATGACGATCCTGATTGTTGTTCTAATAGCTGACAAAAATTCTTTACGGTTTTAGAACTGGCAAAGGTAATAATATCAATTTTTCCCTGCTGTAAAGCTTGCCAAGCAGCCTCGTCCAGCTTCTTTGGACATTTAGACTGATATGCAGCTACTTCTACTACCTCCGCACCCTGATTAGTAAACTCTTTAATTAAGATCTCTCTTCCCCCAGTTTCCACCCTCGGAAACAGTAGCTTTTGCCCTACCAAAGATTCGGGGAAGCTATCTACCATCGAATCAGCAACATAATTCGGCGGCACAAAGTCTGGATTTAAACCCCTGCCTTTTAATACCACAGCCGTTTTTCGTCCCACTACAGCAATCTTTATTTGACCCAAAGCACGGGCATCATAACCCAAGCTAGTCAAGCGATCGCAAAAGTAATTTACGCCGTTAGCCGAAGTCAAAATCAACCAGTTAAATTGCTCTAAATTGGCGATCGCTCGATCCAAATCTGCCCAATCTGTTGGCGGAGAAATAATTAAGGCGGGCATTTCCACCACCTTTGCCCCCTGTTGCTGTAAAAGAGAAGTAAACTTACTCGACTGTTCGGCAGCACGAGTTACTAATACGGTTTTATTCCTTAGAGGAATTGAACGGGAATTCTGATTACTAAGCTGCACAACTTTACCAATGACAATAACTGCGGGAGAAAGAGACATATCTGCCGTTTGCTCTAATATATCGGCTAACGTACCCCAAAAAATTTGCTGTTGCGATCGACCACAGTCACGAACGATCGCAATTGGTTCATTCGGAGATCGTCCACTAGCAATTAAGCTTTTTATTATCTGAGGTAGCGATCGACCTCCCATCAAAATTACTAAAGTATCAATTCTGGCTAAAGCTTCCCAGTCGAGAATTTCAGGCTGATGACCGCTCAAAACTACATAGCCACGGCTCAAATACTTGTCTGTAAGAGGAATCCCCGCCATCAAAGGCGCTGCGAGGGTAGAAGATATCCCAGGAATCAATTCATAATCGCAGTTTGCCTGTTGTAAAGCAGCAATTTCCTCGTTTGCCCGTCCAAAAACAAAGGGATCGCCACTTTTCAGTCTGACGATTTGCCTTCCCTGCAAACAATAATCCACCAGCAGGCGATCGATCTCAGCTTGAGGCGTACTAGCCTTTCCACCACGTTTACCAACGCAGACATGAACGCAGTTGAGAGGAACTAACTTTAATAAAGACCGATCTACCAAAGCATCGTAAACCACTACATCAGCCTCTTGTAGTAACGTTTGCCCTTTGACGGTTAAATAGTCCTCGTTACCAACTCCCGCCCCAACTAAATATACTTTTCCTTTCATCTTCTATACGAGCTTATAGCTTATAGCTAACAGCTTATAGCTAAAGACTAGTAATCTAGAACGAAGCGAATCAATTATCAATATTAACCAGTGAACTTTTATCTCGGCTGCGCGGTTTGGTCATATAAAGAATGGGTCGGCAATCTCTATCCACCTAAGAGTCAACCAAAAAACTTTCTAAACCTATATAGTCAGCGTTTTACTACTGTTGAGGGCAATACTACCTTTTATGCCATTCCTTCCGTAGATACGATCGCTAAATGGGTAGAGCAAACATCTCCTGGTTTTAAGTTCTGCCCCAAGCTCCACCGCCAAATTACCCATCAAGGCTTATTAATGCCCCATCTTGCCGAGGCGATCGCCTTTTTAGACAGAATATCGGGTTTGGGCGATCGCCTGGGAACAATCTTTATTCAGCTACCTCCTAGCTATAGTCCAGCATACCTTGCAGACTTAACAGATTTTCTCGCCGCTTGTAGTCAAACTAATTTACCTCTAGCTTTAGAAGTACGCCATCTAGACTGGTTCAAACCAGAAATTAGCAGTCGCCTTAATACTCTCCTGACTCGGCTGGATATTGCTCGCGTCTTATTAGATACTCGCCCGATCTATAACTGTCCTGACGATCCCCAAATTGGCTCACCTCGTAAAAAGCCAAAATTACCCCTACTGCCACTCTCGATCGGCAATACAGGATTCATCCGCTTCATTAGTCATCCCGATCGCGAATACAATCAAACTTACCTCGAACAATGGGCGGTTCAATTAAAAGACTGGCTGAGTCTGGGCAAAACTATCTACTTCTTTGTCCACTGCCCCCAAGAAGTGCGATCGCCAGATATCGCAAAATACTTTTTTTCGCTGCTCCAGCAGCAGGTAAACTTAGGCTCTCATACTTTACCTTGGAATAGTCTTGCGCCCAATCCCACTCAATTAAGTTTGTTTTGAATATAGTAATGTAAACAAATATAAAGTCCCCTGCTTATAGGTAAACATTAAGTTTTTATTAAGTTTATAATTATTAAAGGTGAAAAAGCTTGACTTTCAAAAATATCGATTGTCATAGCTGTTCGCAATTAATGCGACTCAAATAATATATTGCTTAACAGTTTTGTTGAAAATAGCTATGGGAACATTGTTTGGCTGACGATGTTCCCATTTTTTGTTCGAGGCAATCTCTGCATTCTTCAACTGAAAGAATATATGCAAAATGAATTTTAGTTAGATTGGGCTAATATCTGCTGCTTAGCCGACAAAACCCGATCGAAACAAACTATCGCCTTCTTATTTTATTAACAAAAATTAACAATTGTCTAACTAGCCAGCAAAGCTACATTCGAGTCTGCTGCTCTATTAGCAGTTGTTAAAAAACCCAGATTTGACCTGGGATCGAACTAGAATGGTGATATTAAAACCGCAATGGATGAGAAGTTAGGAATCAGCTAACCTCTCTACGATTTACGACTCAATCGAGTATTGCTTAACGGTTCTATATGGTTGGTGATTAGGTGTGTTGTTTGGCTGACAACGCTCCTAATTTTTTGTTTGTCCAACTAGAATATAGGTTAGTTGAAAACACGATGTCATGTCTTCCGTAAATATACTAATTTTTGGCACTATTTTAACTATTCAGATCTAAAGCTTTAGGCAATGCATCCGTAGTTAAGCGCATTAATTCCACTTATTTCGAATTTAGTCGGAGAGCTAACTCAGCGATTTCAACCTGTTCGTAAGCTTCAAAAGGTTGGTGTATCCAAGGATTACTAGGCAAATACTCTACATAATAGTCTGGTATCTCTACCGAAGTACTTTTGTACCAAATTACAGCCGTGCGAATTTCGCCGATATTTGGATATTTTGTTTTTAGCCAGTCGATCGACTCTGCCAGACTGACTCCAGAATCAACCAAATCGTCTACTAATAAAATGCGATCGCCAATTGGTTCAATGCTAGAAAGATGCTCTGAAAACTTAATTACGCCTCGCTCTTGATTATTCTCTCCGCCATAAGAAGCCGTAGATAAGACAGCTAGAGGTTTATCATAGAGCCGACAGAGAATATCGCCGACGCGCAAACCACCTTTTGCCAAACAGATGATGTGGTTAAACTGCCAATTGGACTCATAGATCTTGACAGCGAGGGTTTCAATTTTATGATGATATTCTGACCAGGTTACATATAAATCCGTCATCGCAATAGGAACTTAAATAAATTGGATACTAGCGAGAAGCTAATCGATCGGGAAAAGCTTAACTTTACCACCAAACTTGCTTATGGTTCGGGGGATATGGGACCAGCAATTGCTGCCAATATTCAAGCGTTCTTTCTGCTCTATTTTTTCACCTACGCTGCGGGATTACCTGTTGGATTGGCAGGAGCTATTTTAGCAATTGGCAGAATTGGAGATGCGATCAACGATCCAATCATCGGTATACTAAGCGATCGCACCCGCACACGCTGGGGTAGGCGGATTCCCTGGATGCTGTTTGGAGCAATTCCTTTTGGAATAATTCTTTTTCTTCAGTGGATAATACCAAGCTTTAGTGGCGATCCTAATATCAATAAATGGAGTTTATTTGCTTATTATGTCGCGATTGGAATCTTCTTTAATTTAGCCTATACCGTAGTAAATCTTCCCTATACTGCCTTAACTCCAGAGCTAACTCAAGACTATAACGAAAGGACGAGTCTTACTAGTTTTCGCTTTGCTTTTTCTATTGGCGGTGGTATTTTATCGCTAGTTTTAGCCAATCTAATTTTTCAGACCTATGCGGATGACTTGCAGCAGCGATATTTGGTTTTAGGGTTTGTTAGCAGCGTTATATCGGTAACTGCTCTATTTTGGTCAGCTTTACGTATTCAAGAGCGCGGAGCATCGCCCATCTTAAGCCAGAAACCTAAGAAACTTGTTGGTTTTGTTTTAGCAGCAGTCGGGACTGCTTTGCTTGTTTATGGAATCGCACAAATAATTCAGAACAAAACGCTACTCGACCTATACGGACTAATAGCTATTTTGCTCGGCATAATGATTATTGCTTTTGGTTTGACTTTAATCTTCGCCAAAATTGAAACTCATCTAAATAATGCAGAAGCGATTGAAGCACGCAATCTGGCTAATAGCGTACCGTCTATTCCAATTAAAGAACAAATAAAAATAGCCTTTGGTAATAAAGCTTTTCTATATGTAATTGGTATTTATCTTTGCTCCTGGCTGGCTTTTCAATTAACTGCTACCATTCTGGTCAATTTTTCTGTGAACTGGATGAGAATGACCGAAGCTGGATCGACTACAGTAGCTTTAGCAGTTCAAGCAACTGCTTTTACAATGCTATTTTTCTGGACTTTCCTTAGCCATAAGATAGGTAAAAAAGCTGTATTTACCATTGGCACAATCATTTGGATTTTAGCCCAAGGAGGATTATTTCTAATTCAACCAGGTCAAATCACACAACTTTATATTTTGGCAGTAATGGCTGGTTTTGGAGTATCGGTAGCTTATCTAATTCCCTGGTCGATGATTCCCGATGTAGTTGATGCCGACGAATTAAACACTGGTCAGAGAAGAGAGGGCGTATATTACAGTTTTATGGTGTTATTACAAAAATTTAGTCTGGCTATAGCCTTATTGTTAGTATCACAAGCTTTGTCTATCTCTGGTTTTATCGAACAGCTACCAGGAGAAGCAATTCCCATACAGCCTGACAGTGCCTTACTTGCTATCCGAATTGCGATCGCGCCTCTACCAACAGTATTCCTAATTATTGGTTTAGTCCTCACCTACTTCTATCCCATTACCAAAGAAGTCCACGCAGATATCCGCAGACAGCTTAAAGAAAGAAAAGATCGCGAAATAATGGGTGAATCTGAGTTTTAATTATGTAGGGGCAAACGCCCATAGGATTAGCTTCGCGTCGCTGTTTGCCCTCATCATAAATAATGCGATCGCCTTACCAAACTACCAATCCATAGCGATCGGATTGAAAATTAGATAATCAAAAAACTTCTTTGCATCTCCACCTTTGCGCCTTAGCGTCTTTGCGCGAAATAATAATCCATCAACAAACACAACTTCGCTGCTTAAGATTAAAACGATAACCGTTAGGTAGAATATGTAGCTTCGCACCACAAATTGCCAAAGCCTCATCGTGTAGAGACTCATCAAGGTTGCTGTGACTGAGATTAGAAACATCGACAATCGTTACCGCACCCGCACCAATCACTTCAATTTCATCGCCGTTAACTGCGATCGCCGTATCTTCATCAATCCCAAAACCCAAAACCGCAGGCTGCTGGATCAAAGCCGAAACAAAGCGTCCTAATCTGCCTCTTTGAGCAAAGTGCTGATCGATCGCCACCTGGGGTAAAAAGCCCATACCAGGCTCTAAGACAACCGTATCCAGACGAGGATTCGTTTCCCCTTCACCTTCAACGATCATAATGTCGGGCATCATTGCTGCACCCGCACTCGTACCACCAATTACCAAACCGCGATCGAACTTTTTGTGTAGCAGATCGTGAATCTGGCTATCTTTTAATATTTCTGTAATGCGAGCCTGATCTCCTCCAGTAAAGAACACTCCCGTAGCGTCTTCAATAATTTCTAAATTACGGGAATAACTTGCGTCTTCTCGGCGTTCGGTATCGACTATATCAACTATATCCGCACCCAATCTCTCAAACAGATTGCGATACTCTGTACCGACTTCTCCTGGCAAAGTTGTAGCTACCGTCATTACTACAATACGAGCATCTCTGCCACCCGCACGACGGACAAATTCCCTTAATACTTGACAATCACCTTCTTTGTCTTCTCCACCACCAATGATAATTAGCTGTCCTGTTTTAGTGTCAACAGCATCTGCAATATCTCGATCGCTTTGTTTGCTACTTTTTGCTTCTAGTGCCACCATAACCGTCTTCAGTATTTATTTACTACTTAATACTTTTAATAAAACATATTTGCCTGATGCTTATAGTATTGCCAAAGATATATTATTGTTTCATGACTTATAAATATACAGGGATAATTAGTATGCAAAGCACGATCCCTATGCTTTTTTCTGCAAATTGCAATATAAATAGTGTTTACTTGAAGCTTATTAACTGTAGTTTAGACTAACGGAAAGGCTAAAACAGAAAATAAAAAGAGAATGAAGGGCAAGTAGGGAGAAAATGAA